>Ga0116129_1000220_pt1 | contig 41006 bp, 32 predicted proteins | sample June2015DPH_17_2_FD_89732 | JGI IMG/M metagenome (GOLD analysis project Ga0116129, IMG submission 89732) | Peatland microbial communities from SPRUCE experiment site at the Marcell Experimental Forest, Minnesota, USA - June2015DPH_17_10 | ecosystem: Environmental > Terrestrial > Soil > Wetlands...
CTTCGGCCAGTTTGTTGGCGCCGCTGCGATCATAGGCCGTCACGGGCAGCGTCGCTCCAGCCTGCATCCGCTTCAAGATCGTCTGCAGATTGTCCTCGGGCAACGTGAACAGCACGCTGATCGGCCGGATTTGCGTAATCACGACAAGGCCGTTGGCGTCACCTGGCGTGACGTAATTGCCTTGATCGACCTGGCGCAATCCGACCAGTCCATCCAGCGGCGACAGGATACGGGTGTATTGCAGATTCACTTCGGCGGCTTTGACCTGGCCGCGATCGGCTTCGACCGTGCCTTCGTCCTGGGCGACCAGGGCAATCTGGGTATCGAGCGTTTGATGCGGAACGGCATTCTGTGCAGCCAGGCCCTGATAGCGGGCCAGATCGACCTGGGCGCCTTTCAGCAAAGCCTCGTCGCGCGCCAGTTGCCCCTTCATTTGCGTCAGGGCGGCTTCGTAAGGCTGCGGGTCGATTTCCGCGAGCAGGTCGCCCTTTTTGACCTCTTGCCCCTCCTTGAAATCGATTCGGATCAAATAGCCGCTGATTTGAGTTTTAACGGTGACTGTGGCGAGCGACGTGACGGTGCCGAGTTCATTGAGAGTGACGCCGATATCACCCTTTGTGACGGTCTGGGGCACGATCGACATCGGCGCCGCATTCCGCCCGCTCCCGGACGGCTGCGGCGCGACGCCTTGCCGGCTCCACCAGAGAGCGCCGGCGACAACCAGCAGGACCAGAACAGCAATCCACCCCATCCGTCCGCGCGGCTTGCGCGTGGTGATTTCAGGGGCCGTGAAGGGGGGGCCCTCCCTCAGAGACTTGATCGGCTGGTTCATGAATGCACCATCGAAGGACACATATCCGTATAGCGGCTGAGTAAACTGGTTTGATTGGCGCGGATATCGGTCAATTCAGGAAAGCATCGAAGCAAATGGTCGCGCGCCAAGGCTAACATTCGACAATACACCCAGCGCCGGATTCGGCGAAAAGCATTGAAACTTCGACCTTTTGAACCATACTTGAACCATATTCCGGCCGGCCCCGCGCTCGCGCGCGAGAACCGGCGTATTTGAACGCCTTCCGCCCGGTCTGTCGCGTTAACAATCGGAAAGAATTACGGTTTTTAGCCGACTCTGGCGGCAAAGCCACACCCGGCGCCTGGCAATATCGACCGGAAATTAAGCGCTTGGCGCAGGTTCAAGGAAGTTCCCGCCACGGATCGATCCCGGTATCCCGAATTTGATTCGGCCCCAGGGTGCCCCGGACCGCTATCCCAGCGGCGGTCAAGGCTGGAAAGCCGCGACCGCCATGCCGCTTGGACGCCGCCCGCCATTGCGCGCCTTGATCCAGGCATCGATCGCCGGGAGCGATCGTTTCCAGCGCGCGAGCCGTCATCACGCGTCCGCCGGACATCGCCTGCGCCGGCGCAAAGTGCGCCAACCCGGCGGCATGGGCGAAGTCGACCAGGGATGCAGGAGCGGCCGGACGACTTTGGCCTCAATGACCCCTGAAAACGGGCTTACGTTTTTCCATGAAGGCGTTGCGGCCTTCGACGTAATCCCTGGAAGAAAAGCAGGCATCGACGGCGCGCTGGGCCGTGTGCAGGTCTCGCTTGTCCGGATCCTTGCAGGCTTCATTCACCGCAAGCTTCACCGCCGCGATGGTCAGCGGCGCGTTGCCCCCAATGACCCTGGCATAGTCGTCGACGTAGTTGCGAATCTCGGCCGCGGGGCGCACCCGGTTTATCAGGCCCATTTGCAGCGCCTCGGACGCGTCGAACTGCCGCGCGGTATAGAATATCTCCTTGGCAAAGGACGGACCGACGACATCGGCGAGGCGCTTGATCCCGCCATAGGCATATCCAAGTCCGAGTTTCGCGGCCGGTACCCCGAAACGCGAATTGTCCGCTGCCAACCGCAGGTCGCAGCAAAGCGCCACGCCGAGGCCTCCGCCGATGCAGTAGCCCTCGATCATCGCTATCGTAGGCTTGGTGCAGCGGATGATGGCTTCGTTGGCTTCGCCGGAGGTCGCATTGTAGGCGGCGACCTGTTCGGGCGAGGAGCGTTTCTCGCCAAATTCGGAGATGTCGGCGCCCGAGACAAACGCCTTGCCGCCGGCCCCGGCCAGCACGACAACACGAATATTGGGGTCACGCTCGAATTCCGACAGGATTTCAGGAACGGCCTGCCACATATCCATCGAAACCGCGTTGTGGCGGGCAGGGTTATTGAACGTCATCCGTCCAATCGCTCCATCCTTTTCGGCGATCATCCGCTCGGTGCTGGTCTTCATGGGTAGTCCTCTGTCGCGTTTCTTTGTTGCCTGAAGCTACGGCGCGGGTCGCTTGCAGCTTACACGATCCCGCCTCGGCGAAATTCCTCGACGTCGTTCGACCGTCCTCCAGATCGGCTGTCCCAGGTTGTCACAATGGGGTTGTCGTCAATCCGATATGGTGTAGCCAAAACAGCCCATTTCGGCAGGTCAAGAGGGCAAATCGCAAATGCGTGGGCGGTCGCACCCTTGATCCAAGTCGAGGTCTCAAATAGCAATGACATAAATTATTTGCAATTATTTGCCGAGACGAGGAACTATGATGTGGCTACTTTTGGTGCTTGCCTGGCTGGGCTTTCTAGCCGTGATGGCGGTCTTTGCGCAGCAGGCATTCGGTTACGATTTGGCCGGGATATCGGCTGATTTCCTTGCGTTGCCCATGACACAGCGGCTCGCGACCGGCACCATTGCAACCATGGCGGTATTGCTGATCGGAGCAAGCATATATCAGGCTCGCAAGGTCTCACGCCAACAAACAGACCTGAGGTTATTGCGCAGTCGCCTCAAAGGCGCCCGAAAGGACACAGCGGTCGCAGACGGATTGCAGGATCATTTCGATGAGGTTGTCCAGCATCTCGTCGACAACGACCTCCAGGAAACAATCTCGTCAATTCAGAAAAAGCTGACGGATGCCGAGCAAAGGGCGGCCTTGCAGCAGAGCCGGAACGAAGCCACCGATATACCGGATCAGCTTGACGACATCCGGCGCCGCCAACAAGCTCTTCGAGAGACGATCGGCGTAGTGGCCGAAAAGCGGCGGGTTACCGAGCCTGTATTCGCCGAAATCAAGGATCGTCATCGTCTTCTTGAGAGGTCGCTTTCGGAACTTGAAGTCGACGACAACAAAAACAGTCTTGCCGATCGTTTGAAGGAACAGGGTCATGACGTATCGGTGATCCAGACACGACTGAACGCGCTGCAGGAATCACTCACAACATTGAACCGGTTTAAGGAGGCATTGGATAAATCCCGGGCCGAGCTTGTAGCCCTGCGAGCGCCGGGGACCGGAATCTACGCCTTGATCGACGAACTACGCCCGGCTTCCGAGCAGCTAGCCAGGATTCTCGACGAACTTGAATCGACCGGCGGCGAGTCGCTTGGTTCACGCGTGGAAGCGCTCTCCAGGAACAAGGTCGAAATCGAGCAGAGGGTTGCGCGTCTTGACGATTGCTTCAATGTTTTAAGTGCGATTCGTCTGGATTTTGAAGAACTCAGGGAACGTCAGGCGCGTCTGGAGCGTTCACTGGCCGAAGCAGAGACGGATTCCAGCGGCAAGAGCCTGACTGATCGCCAGAACACGCTGAACGAATTTATCATGCAGTCCCGCTTACGTCTAAGGGCATTGCAAGATTCATTCACGACGCTGAACCGGTTTAAAGAAGAATTGGCCAAGTCACAGGCAGACCTAGTGCCCCTGCAAGCACCAGTATTCGGTATCGAGGCCTTGATCGGTGAGGTGCATACAAATCGCGATCTCGTTATAAAAACGCTCGGCGAAATCGAGTCGAACGGTGGTGGTAGCCTTGGCCCCCGCGTGGAAGAACTCTCCACGAGCAAGCGCGAGATCGACGAGAGAATTGCTGACGTATTTGAACATTTCACAAAGCTTGATTCTCTCAGAAAGGATATCAGCGGGGTATTCATGGCGATAAGAGGCACCCTCACCAGAATAGGTTGAGGCGCACGGCCGCGATATGTCCACTATCCGGCTCATCTCGGACCTGCCAGTTTGACATTGCGAACCGAGACGGGCGTGATTCAAGCCGCACGCCTGGAGCGCGATGACTTTTCTTCGAATCGTCATCTCGCTCCATCTTTTTATTTGAGCATGATTTTTTGCGCTAGCTGATTTCCTCGCGGACGATAGCTGCCGCATCGCTCATCGCCTTCAGTTTTCCAAAGGCAATGTGACGCGGCATGTATTTCATGCCGCAATCCGGCGCCGGAATCAGCCGGTCCGCCGCGACATATTTCAGACCGTGCCGAATCCGATCCGCGATCACGGCCGATGTCTCGATTTCGGGATTGCCGAGGTCGATCACGCCGAGCATGATTTTCTTGAGGGAGAGATCGGCGAGCACGCCGAGATCGAGCCTGGGCTGGGCGGCCTCGATCGAGATTTGTTCGGCTGTGGAATCCGCAAGCTCGGCCAGGAAGGAATAACCCGATGGCTTGGTATCGCCGGGCACCACGGCGGCATAACCGAAGCAGATGTGAACAACCGTCGGCACGTTGATGCCCTGCAGCGCGCGATTGATCGCCTTCACGGCGTAGCGCTTGGCGGCGGCGGGATCGTTTCGTACCCACGGCTCGTCGAGCTGGATCACGTCGGCGCCGGCTTTCTGCAGCTCCAGTGCTTCGGCATTCACCGCCGCCGCCAGGGCCATCGCCAGTTCCTCGTCGTCTTTGTAGAACTCGTTGCTGGCCTGCTGACTCATCGTGAATGGGCCGGGCAGCGTGATTTTCGCGGCGCGATCGGTATTGCGGCGGAGGAATTCCATGTCCCGCAACTCGACCGGACCATTGCGATTGATTTTCCCCACCACGCGCGGAACCGCAGTCGTCTGGCCTGACCGCGAGGTGATGATTGCCGGGTTGTCGCTATCGATGCCGTCGAGGGCGGTGGCAAAGCGGTTGGAATAGCTTTCCCGCCTGATCTCGCCGTCGGTCACGATATCGATGCCGGCGCGCTCCATGTCGCGGATCGCGACGATGGTCGCATCGTCCTGTGCCTGCTCGAGATAGGCTTCGGGAACGCGCCACATCTCTTGCATCCGCGTGCGCGGAACGGATTTCGACAGCATCTGGCGATCCACCAGCCAATCGGGCTGCGGGTAACTTCCAACGACCGTCGTCGGCAACACGCGCTTCGGTAGTGCCAATGTCCTGCTCCCTGCGATGAACCCGTAGATTGAACCAACGGTATTCGATATGTCGCTGCGGCGCGATACGGAAATTCAATCCGCCTCGATCTGGTATTGGCAACGCACACTTGTTCCCGCGTTCGCTTGACGCTCCCCGTCGTCTCCCGCCCGTCAAGCCCGCGCCGGCGAGGACATCGCGTTGATTCCTTGCCAAAGCTTGAAGTCTAAAATAAACCTTTGAGGGCTTGCGAACCGAAAGGCTGCGGGATGTCGGGGTTGTCGCGTTCTTCCCATGCGCTTGTTACCGGCGGCGCACGCGGCATCGGCCGCGAGATCGCGGCAGCGCTGTCGGGCGCGGGCGCCGTGGTCACCGTGCTCGGCCGCAATCGCGCAACGCTGGACGACGTCGTTGGCTCCGGCGCCGCGCAGTTCGCGGTGGTGGCCGATGTCGCCGATCAGGCCGCCGTCGAATCGGCGATTGCCGAAGCGGCGGCGCGGCAGCCGATCGATATCCTGGTTGCGAATGCGGGCGCGGCCGAGTCCGCGCCGTTCGGCCGCTCCGATGCGGCGTTGTTCCGGCGGATGTGGCAGGCGAATTTTCTGGGCGTGGTCCATGCCACCCAGGCAGTATTGCCCGGTATGCTGGAGCGGCGCCGGGGCCGCATTGTCGCAATCGCCTCGACCGCGGGTCTCAAGGGCTATGCCTATGTCAGCGCCTACGTAGCGGCAAAGCATGCGGTCATCGGCCTGGTACGTTCGCTGGCATTGGAGACGGCAAAGAGCGGCGTCACCGTCAATGCGGTGTGTCCGGGGTTCACCGAAACCGATCTGCTCGAAGGTTCTATCGACAACATCATGCGCAAGACCGGCCGCAGCCGCGAACAGGCGGTCAGTGAGCTGGCAAAACACAATCCACAAGGGCGCCTGGTGAAGCCATCGGAAGTCGCCGACGCCGTGCTCTGGCTGTGCGGCGAAGGCGCCAGCGCGATCACCGGCCAGGCCGTCGCGGTCGCCGGCGGCGAGGTTTGATCGGCAAAACTCGCGCGTCGTCGGACGATCAAGGAATGATAAGGCAAGTCCAGGGAGATTCCATGAGCAAGCCCGCCAACCCCGTAACATTGCCGCTGGCAAATTACTCGCCCGGCCATTTCCTGCTTGCCGTGGTCGGTGGCGTCGCCACCGTGACGCTCAATCGCCCGGAGCGGAAAAATCCGCTGACGTTCGAAAGCTACCGCGAGCTCACGGATTTCTTTCGCGCCTGTGCGATGGACGACGAAGTCAAGACCGTCGTCGTCGCCGGCGCCGGCGGCAATTTCTCCTCGGGCGGCGACGTGTTCGAGATCATCGGCCCGCTGGTAGAGATGGATACCAGGGGCCTCACCGCCTTCACCCGAATGACCGGCGATCTGGTCAAGGCGATGCGGGCGTGCCCGCAGCCGATCGTCGCCGCGGTCGATGGCATCTGCGCCGGGGCAGGGGCGATCGTCGCCATGGCTTCCGACATCCGCCTCGGCGCCGTCGGAGCCAAGGTCGCGTTCCTCTTCAACAAGGTCGGGCTCGCCGGCTGCGATATGGGCGCCTGTGCGATCCTGCCGCGTATCATCGGACAGTCGCGGGCATCGGAATTGCTCTATACCGGCCGCTTCATGACCGCGGAGGAGGGCGAGCGCTGGGGTTTCTTCAGCCGCCTCGTCGCCCCCGGACAGGTGCTGGCGCAGGCGCAAGCGCTGGCGACGCAGATTTCGGAAGGACCGACATTCGCAAACACCATGACCAAGCGTATGCTGGCGATGGAATGGGCTATGTCGGTGGAAGAGGCGATCGAGGCCGAAGCGGTCGCGCAGGCCCTGTGCATGACCACGGAGGATTTCGCGCGTGCATTCCGGGCGTTTTCGAACAAGGTGAAACCGGCATTTCAGGGCAATTGAGAGGGGCGGCTGGCACAGGAGCATGCCGTCATTGCCAGCAGCGAGGCAATCCACTGGCTACGAAGGAAGACTGGATTGCTTCGTAACTTCGCTTCTCGCAAATGACGGCAACAACGGCTGTCATTCCGGGATGGTCCGAGGGACCAGACCCGGAAGGTCGACCTTCCGGGATCGCTCGCTTCGCTCACGCCCCGGAATGACGCGGTGTTGCTTGCCGAAAATATGCTTTATGTTTAAAACAATCCCGTCTGGCCCGACAGCCTGCTGCGGAGGCTCACATGAAGGTGGCGATAATCGGCGGCGGACCGGCTGGTCTCTACGCCGCGATCCTCTTGAAGAAGCAGCGGCCGCAGGCCGAGATCACGGTCTACGAGCGCAACCGCGCCGACGACACCTTCGGCTTCGGGGTGGTATTCTCCGACGCCACGCTGGATAATTTCGAGAAGTACGACCCGCCGAGCTATCGCCGCATCACCCAGGAATTTGCTTATTGGGATGACATCGCCGTGCACTTCCGCGGCACGGTGCATCGGGTCGGCGGCAACGGCTTTTGCGGCTGCTCGCGCCGGATGCTGCTGCTGATTTTGCAGGAGCGCGCCCGCGAGCTCGGCGTCACGCTGCTGTTCGAGGCCGAGGTCGATGACGAGAGCCGCTTTGCCGATGCCGAGCTGGTAGTGCTGGCCGACGGCAGCAACAGCCGCTTCCGCGACAAATTCGCCGATCATTTCAGGCCCGAGGTCGATCTGCGCTCCAACAAGTTCGCCTGGATGGGCTCGACCCGGCCGCTCGATGCCTTCACCTTTATTTTTCAGGAAACCGAGTGGGGCCCGTTTATCGCCCACGCCTATCAATACGAGGCCGGCCGCTCGACCTGGATTTTCGAGACCGATGCCGCGACCTTTGAACGTGCCGGTCTTGCGGGTTTGAGCGAAAGGCAATCGGCCGATCGGATGGCGGAGATCTTCGGCTGGTTCCTGGGAGGCCATACGTTGCTGACCAACCGCTCGATGTGGCGCAATTTCCCGATGATCCGCAGCCGGCGCTGGGTCAAGGACAACATGGTGCTGCTCGGCGACGCCAAGGCGACCGCGCATTTCTCGATCGGCTCCGGCACCAAGCTCGCGATGGAAGACGCCATCGCGCTGGCGGATGCCATGGCAGGCGCGCCGACGGTCGACGCCGCCTTGCAGATATATGAGCAGGGGCGGCGCGAGGAGGTCGAGAAGACCCAGCACGCCGCCGACGTGTCGCTGGTGTGGTTCGAGCATGTCGACCGGTTCTGGGATTTCGATCCGGTGCAATTCGCATTCGGGGTCATGACCCGCGCCAAGGCGATCACATACGACAATCTCACGCTGCGGGCGCCGGATTTTGTCGGCGAGGTCGACAAGGCATTTGCCCGTCAGGTGCGCGCCAGGGGTTTTGACGTCGATATCGAAAAACCTCTCGCGCCGATGTTCCAGCCGCTAAAACTGCGCGAGATGGAAGTGGCGAACCGCGCGGTGGTGTCGCCGATGTGCATGTACTCGGCCAGGGACGGCATGCCGGGTGATTTCCATCTGGTGCATTACGGCTCGCGTGCGATCGGCGGCGCCGGGCTGATCTTTACCGAGATGACCTGCGTCGGCCGCGACGCCCGCATCACGCCGGGCTGCGCGGGCTTGTGGAACGACGAGCAGCAGGCCGCCTGGACGCGGATCGTCGATTTCGTCCACGCCAATTCGGCGGCGAAGATTTGCCTGCAACTCGGCCATGCCGGCCGCAAGGGCGCCACCAGGCTGATGTGGGACGGCATGGATCGGCCGCTTGAGGAAGGCGGCTGGGATATCCTGTCGGCCTCGCCGATTCCCTACTTTCCCGACAGCCAGGTGCCGCGCGAGATGGACCTCGCCGCGATGGACCGCGTCAAGGGCGAGTTCGTTGCCGCGGCGGAGCGCGGCGAGGCGTGCGGCTTCGACATGCTGGAGCTGCATTGCGCCCACGGCTATCTCCTGGCGAGCTTCATCTCGCCATTGACCAACCAGCGCGGCGACGCCTACGGCGGTTCGCTCGCCAACCGGCTGCGCTATCCGCTGGAAATATTCGGGGCGATGCGCGCGGCATGGCCGGCGCACAAGCCGATGTCGGTGCGCATTTCCGCGACCGACTGGGCCGAAGGCGGCATTACCGGCGACGACGCGGTGGCGATTGCGCGCGCCTTCGGCGAGGCCGGCGTCGACCTGGTCGACGTCTCCACCGGCCAGACCGTGCGCGATGCCCAGCCGGTCTATGGCCGGATGTTCCAGACGCCGTTTTCCGAGCAGGTCCGCAACGAGGCCCGCGTCGCGACCATGTGCGTCGGCAACATCACGACATCGGATCAGGTCAACACCATCCTCGCCGCCGGCCGCGCCGATCTGGTGGCGCTGGGGCGGCCGCATCTGGTCGATCCCTCCTTCACGATCCGGGCGGCGGCCTGGTACGGCGCGCCCGACATTGCCTGTCCGCCGCAATATCTGCCGGGCAAGGAACAGATTTTCCGCAACAGCGTGCGCGACCGGCAGGATTTCGACGATCTCAAAATTAAGGCTAAGCCGAAAACGCGCGCCGAGCTGAGGGCGGAGGCGGCAAAGCCGCTTGCAGCGGAATAGGGTGAGTGGCAGGCTACTCTATCGCTCCCTTGCCCCGCCATTCGCGGGGCGAGGTGAAGGAGAGCGTCGGGCAGAGTTTGGAGTCACGCGCATGAAAGCGATCATCGTCGGAGGCGGTATCGGTGGCCTCACCACTGCTTTGATGCTGCGCGCACGTGGCCTCGAATGCGAATTGTTCGAGCAGTCCGAAACCATCCGGGAGCTCGGGGTCGGCATCAACACGCTGCCGCATGCGATCCGCGAACTTGCCGGCCTCGGCCTCTTGGACCGGCTCGACGCGACAGCGATCCGCACCGATGTTTTGTACTACCTCAATCGTCACGGCCAGGAAGTCTGGCGCGATCCGCGCGGCCTCGACGCCGGCCATGACGTGCCGCAATTCTCGATCCATCGCGGCCGGCTGCAAAGCGTGATTCACGGCGCGGTCGAACAACGGCTCGGCAAGGAAGCGATCCACACCGGTTGCCGGCTCGGTGCTTTCACGCAGGACGAAGGCGGCGTGACGGCGTATTTCTTCGACCGCACCGGCGCGCATGTCAAAACCGTGCGCGGCGACATCCTGATCGGCGCCGATGGCATCCATTCGCGCGTCCGCGAGACGCTGTTTCCGGACGAGGGGCCGCCGTGCTGGAATGGGCTGATGCTGTGGCGCGGGGCGCGCGACTGGCCTAAATTCCTGACCGGGCGCTCGATGATCGTGGCCGGCGGACTTCATGCCAAGGTCGTGGTCTACCCGATCGCGGAAGGGTCGGGCCCGGAGAGCCGGCTGACCAATTGGGCGGTGCTGGTGAAGATCGGCGAAGGCAACACGCCTCCGTCGCGCCGCGAGGACTGGTCGCGGCCGGGCAAGCCGGAGGAACTGATGCCGCATGTTGCGCGGTTTTCCGTGCCCCATGTCGATGTCCGCGGGCTGATCGCGGCTACTCCCGAATTCTACGAATACCCGTGCTGCGACCGCGATCCCTTGCCATATTGGTCGAACGGGCGGGTCACGCTGCTCGGGGACGCCGCGCATCCGATGTATCCGGTCGGCTCCAATGGCGCGTCGCAGGCGATCCTCGATGCCCGCGCGCTGGCCGATGCGCTGGTCCGCTCGGAGCATCCGCGCCAGGCGCTGGTGGCCTATGAGCAAAAGCGCCTGCCGATGACGGCGGAGATCGTGCGCTCGAACCGGCGCGGCGGCCCCGAGGGCGTGATCGACGCGGTCGAGCAACTGGCGCCCGACGGCTTCACCGACATCGAGGCGGTGCTGAGTCACACCCAGCGCGAAGCCATCGTCCGCGGCTACGCCACCAAGGCCGGCTTTGCGGCGGTGCCGCCGGGACTGGCAGCGGTGAGGGCTTAAGCCGCGACGCAAATGTTGCCCTCATCCTGACCCGTCAGTTGATCCGCATGATTCGAAGCGTCGGTTTGGGAGCTGGAACCATGGCAATCCGGACCCATTCGACTCCCGATCGGCATGTCCGAGATTACCCCGGTTAAACGGACATACCGCGGACATCGCAAAACCGACGCGATTGACCCAAAGGCGACCTTCGCCCGTGCCTAGACCTTGGTATAGGTCCACTATCTTATTGGATATCGACCATTTCCCTTAGTGCAATGAAACGCCCGCGCCCCAACACACTAGTCTCGAATATGTAGACCAGCTTTCCCCTCGTCATCGCAAGAGGGGCGAGCGGCGGTTCGGGGCTGCGGAGGTGGAAATTCTTCCGAATTCAATTTGCATTTGGGCGAAGGCTGCGGCCCGGCTCGTGCAGCCATCATCGAGGGAGTAAACCGTGAGCATATTCAGAAAAATATGGATAGCTCTTGCCGTGGTGAGTGCCACCGGAACGGTTGCCAATATACCGGCGTCAGCGCAGCAAGGACAAAAGCCGAATATTCTCTTCATTATGGGCGACGACATTGGCTGGATGCAGCCAAGCATCTATCACCGCGGCCTGATGGTCGGGGAAACGCCGAACATCGACCGCATCGGAAACGACGGCGCGATCTTCATGGATTACGTCGCCATGCAGAGTTGCACCTCCGGGCGCAATGCCTTCTTCACCGGCATGTATCCGTTGCGCACGGGCATGATCCCGCCGCAACTGCCGGGCAGCCCGTCCTATTTGCGGCCCGGCACACCGGCACTCGCCAAGTTCCTGCTCGATCTCGGCTACAACACCGGCGAGTTCGGCAAAAACCATCTGGGCGATCATACGGCGTCGCTTCCGACGGCGCATGGCTTCCAGGAATATTGGGGCTACCTCTATCATCTCGATGCGATGCAGCAGGTTAGCTTCCAGGACATCAATTCGTCTCCGACCGTGCAGAGCGTCGCACCTCCATGCCGCAACACGCCGGTTCCCGGACTTTCCGATCCTCCCGGCGCTGTGGATCAAAAAACGACACTGTGCCTGATGCCGCCTCGCCCGATTATTTCGTGCAAATCCTCGGACGGGTCTGAACAGAACCAGACATGCAAGGATGAAGGCCCGTTGACGCTCGAGCGCTCGAAAACGGTGGACGAGGAAATTTCGGCCAAAGTCGTCGACTTTCTCGACCGTAACGATCCCAGGAAGACCAACAAGCCGTTCTTCGCCTGGTACAACCCGGCGCGTATGCACGTCGTAACGGTGCTCTCGCCGAAGTACGAAGCCATGTTGGGCGTAAAGGGCGGCAAAGACTGGGGCGTCAACGAAGCCGGCATGAAGCAATTGGACGACAACATCGGCGTCGTTCTCAAGAAGCTGGAAGACATGGGTCAGCTTGAAAATACAATTGTCGTCTTCACCACCGATAACGGTGCAGAAGCGATCAGCTTCCCCGACGGTGGCGTTACGCCGTTCAAGGGTCAGAAGGGCGAAGCCTGGGAGGGCGGCTATCGTGCTCCGATGGTGATCCGCTGGCCGGGCCACATCAAGCCGGGCACCGTCAAGAACCAGCTATTCGCTGCCCTCGATTGGGTGCCGACGCTGGTTGACATCGCCGGCGGGCCAAAGGGTGACGGTTTGAAGACCCAGATCGAGGGTGGTTCGTACCCCGGCATCGTCAAGACCACGCTCGACGGCTTCGACCAGCGCGCCTATCTCGAAGGCACCAGCGAAAAATCGGCGCGTGACCACTTCTTCTATTTCTCAGGCTCGACGCCGTCGGCGGTTCGCTACAAGAACTGGAAGATGTATTACACCATGTCGCAGCCCGGACCGGCTGGCTGGATACTACCCTTGGTTCCGTTCCACTTTACCCTGGTCCAGAACATCAAACGTGATCCCTTTGAGCAAGCGGTCGGCATCGATCAGAAATCGGCGATGAGCATCGGCGGCACGCTCGGCGGACCGATGACGGCATTCCAATACGACTGGAACATGCTGCCTATCGGCCAGCAACTATGGACCGAACACCTTCTGTCTTACGAAAAATACCCTCCACTGCAAGCGCCGGAAACCTACAACCTCAGCGGGATTTTGACCGAGGTCAAAAAAGCAGGGATGAATCATTCCGGCGACTGATCTTCCGACATTGTGCCGCGACGCGGGCGTCACAACCTGGCGCCCGCGAGCACAGGCAGGCCCTGTCAAGTGCCCTCCAGGATTGGTTCATACCAGGGTTGAGGAGACAACGATGGAGTTGGCGCATCTTCGCATTCGAGCAGTAAATCGCTACGCTCCGCTCCTGATCCCAGATTGTTCGTTGCCAGGGGAATCGACCGGACCATAAGCGGGATTTGCTTGTCGGGAGATTGCGAACGTGGCGCGCGATAGACGTAAATCCGGCAAAAAAGATCAGGCTGCAAAGGTTGCGGCCGTTGCGGCGCCGACCATCATGGCGCCGAAAGGGGCGCGCAAAGTTGCCGCCCTCTCCAGCCAGCGGAAAACTTCGATCCGGCTGGCAGCCTTGGTTGCGATTGCAATCATCTCGGCTGTTTCAGCATTTCTATTCTTGTCCGATAGCGGACGCAAAACTGTCTTTGACGACCTTCACTCCCAACTAACTGCGCCAGCGACGTTTGTCGGCAGTGAAGCCTGCGCCACCTGCCACCGCTCCGAGGCAGACTTGTGGAGCGGCTCTCAGCACAAGCACGCCATGCAGCATGCAACGGCCGCTTCGGTGCTGGGGAATTTTGATGACGCGAGCTTCGATTACTACGGGGTGTATTCCCGATTCTTCAAAAAAGATGGCAAATTCGTTGTTGAGACCGATGGCCCGGACGGCAAGCTTGCGAGCTTCGAGGTAAAGTACACTTTCGGCATTGATCCGCTGCAGCAATATATCGTCGAGTTCCCCGATGGTCGATTGCAAGCTCTTTCGATTGCGTGGGACGCCCGACCGAAGGACAAGGGCGGCCAGCGCTGGTTTCACCTTTATCCCCAGGAAGAGATCAAGCACGACGATGTCCTGCACTGGACCAAGCTGAACCAGAACTGGAATTTCATGTGCGCAGAGTGCCATTCGACCGGCGTGCAAAAAAACTACGATGCGGCCAGTGATCGATTTGGCACCACATCGGCGGAGATAGGCGTCGGCTGCGAGGCCTGTCACGGAAAAGGATCTCGTCACGTCAGCTGGGCACATGATCAGCGACGCTGGTGGCCGCTCGGAAAGAACGACGACCCCGACGAGGGCCTGGCTGTTTTCCTGAGCGAGCGTGACGGGATCAACTGGCTGCCCGATCCCAGGACCGGCAACCCGCAACGCAGCATCGCGCCGGCGTTGGTGCGCAGGGAGGTCGAGACCTGCGGCCTCTGCCACGCGCGGCGCGGCCAATTTTCGGAAGACTGGATCCCGGGTCAAGCGTTGTCCGACACGCATGTCGTTTCCACACTTGGTCAGGGACTCTACCATGCGGACGGCCAGATGCTCGACGAGGTCTACAACTACGGCTCGTTCAAGCAGAGTAAGATGTTCGCGGCGGGGGTCACCTGTAGCGATTGCCACGAGCCGCACGCCGCGAAGCTTCGCGTCGCCGGCGACGGTCTATGTCTGCAGTGTCATGCCCAAGCCAAATACGAGAGAGCCGTACATCATCATCACGAGACAAACCCGGCAGTTGGCTGCGCATCATGCCATATGCCCGTGAGCACCTATATGCAGATCGACGACCGGCACGACCACAGCCTTCGAGTACCCCGGCCGGATCTCTCCGCGAAGCTGGGAACGCCCAACGCATGCAATGGCTGCCACGCCGACAAATCGCCGGAATGGGCGGCTTCCGCGATCGAGCGGTGGCATGGACCGAACCGGAAAGGCTTCCAGGATTACGCCGAGGCCTTCCACGCCTCCTGGACTGGCCAAGCCGATGCGGCGGCGCTTCTTGCCAAGGTAGCTGCCAATCCGGCCGCGCCGGCAATCGCACGGGCGAGTGCGTTGACAGAGCTTCGTTCGAGGGTGTCACCCGCCAACATCGAGCTTGCGCGCAACGGTATCGCGGATCCGGATCCCATGGTAAGGATCGCTGCGCTCGATATGCTCGACGGCGTCCCGGTAGCCGGGCTTTGGCCCGTGGCTTCTTCTCTTCTTTCCGATCCCAATCGAGGCGTGCGCATCAGGGCGGTGTCTCTGCTCGCTGACGTTCCGACCGCGAATCAACCTGCTGCCGACCGTGAAGCCTTCTCGCACGCAGAAGCGGAGTTCGTTGCTGCACAACGTCTCAATGCCGACAGGCCCGAGGCTCGATCCGCGCTTGGGAATTATTACGCCCGTCGTGGGCTCGTTGCTGATGCCGAGAACGAATACAAGGCGGCCTTGCGGCTGAGTCCTCAGTATGCGCCCGCGGCGATCAATTTAGCCGATCTTTATCGGAAAACTCGACGAGATGGCGATGCTGAGAGCGTGCTGCGCTCGGCGATCGCCACCTCGGCTCGGGACGCAGGGTTACATCACGCCCTCGGACTGGCGCTTACCAGGCTGAAAAGGCCCGATGAGGCGCTCACCGAGTTTCGCGTCGCGACTGAACTTGAACCTGACCGGCCTCGATACGCTTATGTCTACGCCGTCGCACTTCACGCCTCCGACCGCGTTGAGGAATCCATAAAGGTGTTAAAGCAGAGTTTGGTCCGGCACCCGAACGATCGTGACACCTTGCTCGCTCTTCTGACCTTCAATCGTGATTCCGGTGATATTGGTGCGGCTCTCGAATACGGTGAGCAACTCCTTCGCGCGGCACCAAATGACCGTGATCTGGCCGGCCTTGTCGGAGATCTTCGCGGCCGTTTGAAAAAGTAAGACCGAGTTGCTGCCGGTTGAAGGAAACCAGGTTAGCTGTTTCATGAAGCCGGACCGACCAGGTTTGAACTGGTCATCAATCTCAAAACCGCCAGGGCGCCCGGCCTTACGGTCGCGTCGAGCGTGCTCACCATCCGCCGATGGTGGTTGCATAACGATGTCCTACGACGATTTCATGCCCCCGGAGGCGGCGGCAGGAAGTGGACATTGTGTTCGGCGGCCAGCGCCACCACGACATCCGGCGTCTGTTCTTTCAGATTATGGATGGCCCAGAACAGATCGTAGAGCCGCCTGCTCGGCGACACCCAGAACAGCACTTTCGCCACCTGGCCGGATTTATTGAAGATGCCGTGCGGCACGCCCATGGCAAGGCGGACCAGATCGCCCGGCGTGGCCTGCGCGTCGGCGCCGGCCAGCATGAAGTCGAGCTTGCCTTCCAGGATGTAGAGATATTCGTCCTGGTCGGGATGGATATGCGGCGGCACGAAGGTGCCGGGCGGGAAGGTCGCGTGCCAGGAGAAGGAATGCTCGGTGACGTTCTTCGGCACATAGGTCTGGCCAAGGATATTCCAGGAGATTCCCTGCAAGCCCTCATTGGCTCGGGTAATGCCTGTTAACTCGGTTTTCATCTGACGTTCCTTCCCGTCGTTGAGAGTATCGGTCGTCATCGCCCGACCAGAATCGGGCGATCCAGTATTCCGAAACGCCGGAGAACCGCCGCTGGCGGCTCGGACTACTGGATGCCCCGCTGGAGCCTGTCATCGGGCTCGCCGAAAGGCGAGACCCGATGGCGAGCATGACAGTTTAATTACCTGGCGCGCAATCCTTGGCGTAGCGGTCGCCGTAGTTCTCGAACACCTTCTGCACGATCTCGGTCTGGAATTTGCCGTCCGGCCGCTTGGCGACCTTGGTCAGGTAGAAATCCTGGATCGGATAGCCATTGGTGTTGAATTTGAAGCCGCCGCGCAGCGAGGTGAAGTCGGTCTTCTTCAGCGCCGCCGCCACCGCGTCCTTGTCAGAGAGGTCGCCCTTGACCGCCTTGACCGCGCTGTCGATCAGCATCGCCGCATCATAGGCTTGGAAGGCGTAGGTGGCCGGCACGGCGTTATAGGCGGCTTCATATTCGGCGACGAATTTCTTGTTCTGCGGATTGTCGAGATTGGGCGCCCAGTCGGCGCCGCCGAACATTCCGACCGCGGCGTCCTGCTGCGCCGGCAACGTCGATTCATCGACGGTGAAGGCCGACAGCACGGGAATAGAGTCGGCGAGACCGGCCTGCTTGAACTGTTTCACCAGGTTGACCCCCATGCCACCCGGCATGAAGGTGAACACGGCGTCCGGCTTGAGCGAGGCGATCTTGGTGAGTTCGGGCTGGAAATCCAGCGAACCCAGCGGCATGTAGGTCTCCTCGACGATTTCCCCCTTGTAGGCGAGCTTGAATCCGGCGACGGAATCCTTGCCGGCCTGATAGTTCGGCACCATCACGTAAACCCGCTTGTAGCCGCGATCCTGGGCGACCTTGCCAAGGATCTCGTGGACCTGATCGTTCTGGTAGGAGGTCACGTAGAAAAACGGGCTGCATTCCTTGCCGGCATAGCTGGACGGGCCGGCATTCGGGCTGATCAGAAAGGTCCTGGAGTCCACCACCGGCTTGTGGATCGCCTGCAGGATGTTGGAGAAGATCGGCCCCACCACGAAGTCGACCTTGTCGCGTTCGAGCAGGCCCCTGACCTTGGTCACGGCGACGTCGGGCTTGAGTTCGTCGTCGACGGCAATGACTTCGACGTCCTTGCCGCTCATCTTGCCGCCGAGGTCCTTGATGGCGAGCGCAAAACCGTCGCGGGCCTGCTGGCCGAGCACCGCCGCCGGACCGGACGACGTCACGATCACGCCGATCTTGATCTTTTCCTGCGCGCCGGCCTGTCCGGCGGCGGCACACAACAAAACCGCAAGTCCGGCCAACTTCAAAACCTGCTTCATGCCTTCTCCTCCGACCCGACGCCGCGCGCTACCCCAAACCCGAGCCTTGCAATAGAGCTTATTCGCATCACGGCTGCCGCTGCAAGCAACGAGGCGAACCATTGCATATCATCGCGGCACCATGCGAGGGGCACCTTGTGAGAGGCACCATGCAAGCCGCGCGCCAATTGCTTGAACCCTAAAGAAACCGGCATGCCGCGCAAAGTCGCGCCCGGCGGCGTTTTGACTTGCGGCCGGTGCCGAATTATTTGAAGGTCAAACCTTCAAGGTCCGAAGCAGCCAAGATTGCGCCTATGATTCTGGATTCCGAGACCAAGGCCGTTGAACTCCCCGAGGACCACGGTGACGAGCTCAGATTGTGGCTCCGCCTTTTGACCTGCACCACCCTGATCGAGGGCGAGGTACGCGGCCGGCTGCGCGGACGCTTCGGTGTCACGCTGCCGCGTTTCGATCTGATGGCCCAACTCGACAAGGTGCCCGACGGCATGACGCTGTCGGATGTCTCCAAACGCATGATGGTCTCGAACGGCAACGTTACCGGGCTGGTCGAGCGGCTGGTCGAATCCGGCCATCTCGACCGGCGCACCTCGGACTCCGACCGCCGCGTCCAGGTGATCCGGCTGACCAGGATCGGCCGCGCCGAGTTTCGCAAGATGGCGGAGGAACACCAGTTGTGGATTGCCGACATATTCGAAGATCTCGCCCCGAAGGATGTCCGAGAATTGATGCGGCTGTTGGCCAAGACCAAGGCTTCGGCGCAGAAAGCCGCCAGCCAACGCGCGGTTGGAATGAGCGTCGTGAAGTGACCGTCCTTAAAAAAGGCTGATCCGTTGAACGCGGATGTGGATTACGAGGTCGAATACAATAATCGCGCGCGGGTTCCCGGACATCCCTCGCTGATCGCCGGCTGGGCGCGGGATGCGAAAGCTTATCGCGAGGCACGTCAGGGCGGCTACCATGTGATGCCTTACGGCCCGGGGCCGCGCAACCGGATCGATTTTTTTCCGGGCGACGGCGCGGGCCCGGTTGTGGTTTTCATTCATGGCGGATACTGGCAGGCGCTCGACGGTTCTTCTTTCAGCCATCTCGCCGCCGGCTTGAACGCCCATGGTGTCGACGTCGCGATACCAAGCTATGATCTTTGCCCGCAGGTTTCCGTCGACGATATCATCGGCCAGATGCGGATGGCATCGCGCGAACTCGCAAAATTCGGGCGGCCGCTCGTCGTCAGCGGTCACTCCGCGGGCGGCCATCTCGCGGCCTGCATGCTGGCCACGGACTGGCGCGCATTCGACGCCACGCTGCCGGATCGGCTTGTGGCGGCAGCCTACGCCATTTCCGGCTTGTTCGACCTGCGTCCGCTGGTCAAGACATCCATCAACAACGCGCTTGAGCTCGACGAAGCCACGGCGAAGGCGGCGAGCCCGTTGTTCTGGAACCCGCCGTTGCGCGGCAGCCTGGATGCCGTGGTCGGGGCTAACGAAAGCTCCGAATATCTTCGGCAGAGCAGGGCCATCGTCGACGCCTGGGGTGCGGCCGGCGTGGCGACACGATTTGCCACGGTCGCCGACGCAAACCATTTTACCGCGATCGCACCGCTCGCCGATCGCAGGTCGGCGATGACGCTGCGGCTGAAGGAACTGGCCGGACGACGCTGACGCGCGCGTGGCGCTTTGACCAAAAAAGCCCGGGATCGACCGGATTCCGCACTTGCGCGAAACTATTTTAAGCCTAAAATGATTGCGGGAAAGCGCTGCCGGGCGTCCCCGATATTGATCTTTAGGCCTTTCATTTTCGCGAGCGAGGGGCGATGGAAGTATCAGGTGGAATACCGGGGCTCGGCCCGTCGGGTCACATTGATGATTTTACGCGGCGAAATCTTCCGCCGTCGCAGCAATGGCCGGAACTGCTGCTCGACCGGAGCGAGTTCAGATATCCCGAATATCTCAATGCCGCGGTCGAACTGACCGACCGTATCGTCGAGAAGGGGCTCGGCGATCGTATCGCGCTGATCGGCAACGGCCGCCAGCGCACCTACAAGGAACTGGCGGATTGGTCGAACCGCCTTGCGCATGCATTGGTGGAGAATTACGGGGTCAAGCCCGGCAACCGGGTCTTGATACGCTCCGGCAACAACCCGGCGCTGGTCGCCGCATGGCTTGCGGCAACCAAGGCCGGCGCCGTCGTCGTCAACACCATGCCTATGCTTCGTGCCGGCGAACTGGCGGTGATCATCGACAAGGCGGAGATCGCGCTGGCGCTGACGGACAGCCGCATCGCCGACGAACTGGTCGCGTGTGCCAAGACCAGCCGGTTTCTCAGGCAGGTCGTGAATTTTGACGGAACCTCGAACCATGACGCCGAGCTCGACCGGGTGGCGCTGAACAAGCCGGTTCGTTTCGACGCGGTCAAAACCGGCCGGGACGACGTCGCCCTGCTGGGATTTACCTCGGGCACCACCGGCGAACCAAAGGCGACCATGCATTTCCATCGCGATCTCATGATCATCGCGGATGGTTATGCCAGGGAAGTGCTCAACGTCACGCCGGATGATGTGTTCGTGGGGTCGCCGCCGCTTGCCTTTACGTTCGGTCTCGGCGGTCTGGCGATCTTTCCGCTGCGGTTTGGCGCCACGGCGACGCTCCTGGAAAACGCGGCGCCCGGCGAGATGGTCAAGATCATCGAAACCTACAAGGCCACGATTTGCTTCACCTCGCCGACCGCATATCGCGCGATGATGGCCGCGATGGACGAGGGCGCCGATCTGTCGTCGCTGCGTCTTGCGGTCTCGGCAGGCGAAACCTTGCCGGCGCCGGTTTTCGAAAGCTGGACGGCTAAAACCGGCAAGACGATTCTCGACGGGATCGGCAGTACGGAATTGCTGCATATCTTCGTCACCAACCGGCCAGGCGACGCCGTCGCCGGCACCACAGGGCGTCCGGTTTCCGGTTACGAGGCAAAGATCGTCGATGATGAGATGAATGAATTGCCGGCGGGCAGCATCGGCAAGCTCGCGGTTCGCGGACCGACCGGATGCCGCTATCTCGCGGATGCCAGGCAATCGAACTATGTGCGCGACGGCTGGAATCTGACCGGCGATGCGTTCGTCCGGGATGACAATGGCCGCTTCCGCTTTGTGGCCCGCTCGGATGACATGATTATCTCCTCCGGCTACAACATCGCGGGCCCCGAGGTCGAAGCGGCCTTGCTGTCCCATCCCGACGTTGCCGAGTGCGGCGTGGTCGGCGCGCCCGACGAGGCGCGCGGCATGATCGTCAAGGCCTATGTGGTTCTGGCGCCTGGCGTGCTGGGCGATGCCGCATTGACGACGGCGCTGCAGGACTACGTCAAGCGCGCGATCGCGCCTTACAAATATCCACGCGCGATCGAATTCGTCGTACAATTGCCGAAAACCGAAACCGGCAAGCTGCAACGGTTCGCGCTGCGGCGGATCGCGGCGGCCGGGGCGACATCCGCGCACCAGGCCGCGGAGTGAATATCTTGAATTTCATTTTCAGGGAGAACAGCCGGTGATCGCGCCAAATGGCCCCGCTCTATCGGTGGTGCCCTCTCCAAAGACAGACGCTTCCCAGTCCGGTCCCCAGGTGCTGCAGCCGAGCGGCTGGCCGGCGCCGAGAGGATATGCCAACGGCATGGCGGCCGACGGCCGCCTGGTGGTGACGGGTGGGGTGATCGGCTGGGATACGGAGGGCCGTCTGCCGGCCGATTTCGCAAGCCAGGCGCGTCAGACGCTGAGCAACATCCTGGCCATTCTCGCCGAGGGCGGCGCCGGGCCCGCGCACCTTGTTCGCCTCACCTGGTATGTCGTCGACATGGAGGAATATCTGGCGAACCTCAAAACCCTCGGCCAGATCTATCGCGACATCTTCGGCACGCATTATCCGGCGATGGCGCTGGTTCAGGTGGTGCGTCTGGTCGAGAAAGCCGCGCGCGTCGAGATCGAGGCGACCGCGGTGGTGCCGCGCTGAAGCGCCGCCACGGCGCCTCCGCAGGACGCTTTCCAATCATTCCCGGTTGCGCCTGACGGCCGAAACAGGTGCGTGGCGGCGCCCGTCGATGCGGGGCGCCGGTTGCGGTCGTGGCCGGCCAATCGCCGGGATGGAGCCTGTTTCGGATCTGATGGCGATGCCCGCGGCGTTACGCGGCAAGCCGCGGCAGCAACTTCAGCGCATTGCCCCTTTCGATTTCCACGATCTCGGCGTCGCTGAACACGCCTGCTTCCTTGAGGCCCTTTACATGGTCGATGCTGGTTCGATACGGAAAGTCAGTGCCGAACAGGATCTGCGAAACCGGGATTATCGCCGACAGCGCCAACATCGCCGCCTTGTTGGAGGTCTGGGCGGTGTCGTAGTAGAAACGCCTGAGTTCGGCCAAGGTGCCCTCCGGCACGGTTGGCTTCGCATTGGGGTTGAGCAGCGGATTGCGGACGAAGCGTTCGATCAGAAACGGCATTGTTCCGCCGGCGTGCGAGAAAATCCACTTTATATCGCGAAATTTCTGGGCGTTGCCGCTGAAGACAATATCGGCAATGGTCCTTGTCGTATCGGTGCCGAACTCGATCATGACAGGCGGTTCGGTGCGCACCAGATTGACGCAGCAATTGGCCGCGGTTGGATGGGTGTAGACGACCGCCTTGCGCCGGTTGAGTTCCTCCATGACAGGCAGGAACAAGGGATCGCCGAGCCATTTGTCGCCATAACTCGTCATCAGGCCGATGCCATCGGCCTTGATCGTATCGAGGGCATATTCGATCTCGCGCAGGCTGCCATCGACGTCGGTCAGCGGGATCATCGCGAAGCTGCCGAAGCGGCCGGGATGATCGGCCACCAGTTTGGCGGCGTACTCGTTGCACTCGCGCGCAAGCTTGCGCGCCGCCTCACCCGATGTGAAGTTGAGCCCCGGCGTCGTGACCGACAAAATGGCAGTGGCGACGCCGGCTTTGTCCATGTCCAGAAGGGATTTTTCCGGAGTCCAGTTCTTCATCGGGGCATCGCCGAAATTGCCGGTGTTCGATGCCGCGATATAGGTCGGCGGCGAAAGGTGATGGTGGACGTCGATGCGGTCAGGTTTTACCGGTTCGGTCGCTTGGGCAAATGCATTTTCAGTTCCGCTGGCCGCTGTTGCCGCCGCGGTCGCCGCCATTCCCAGCACGAAGTTGCGCCGGCTCAAGGCGGCGCCTGACAGCGATAATGTGCTTCGATCGCAGCATTTACACCCTTGATAGGACCAGTCGCGTTTGTCTTTCATGCGTTTTCTCCCTGATGACCCGGCCCGTTTTTGCTGCGAGGGTCCGTGGCGGTCGTTGCCAGCTTGTCGCCGAAATTGCGCACCGCTGCAAGACCTTCGTGGAGTGTCGAAAAAATCCACTGCTCGCCGATTGCCGCCGTGATGCGGTGCCGATCCATATCGGATCGAAGATACGGACTGACACGGGCAAAAACCATGCCGACATGCTTGCGCGCGAGGTCGCCGAGCAAATCCCGGATGGCCTGCGCGGCGGAGTAATCGATATCCGTGATCGCGGCGGCATCGACGACGACCCAGCGGACCGGCGTCGGCGCGTGCTCCACCAGGGTGCCCACTTCGTCGGCGAAGCGGTTGGCGTTCGCGTAAAACAAGTCCGCGCCAAAGCGGTAGACCACGAGCCCCGGTTCGGTCTCCTTGCCCGGCGTCGCAGGGATAGGCGTCCATCGGCCGCTCGCGTCGGGCACAAGCATCATGGTGTGCGGGTTATAACTGTGGCGCACGTGCCTGAAGAGAGACAAGGCGATGGCCAGCAAGATGCCTTGCTCGACCCCGATCGCGACAACCGCCGCCGCGGTGACGAGGGCAAGATAAAACTCGCCCGGGCTTTCGCGGTGAATGTCACGCAGCCCCTTCACATCGATCATTCCGAGCGCAATCGTGAACACGATGCTGGCCAATACGCAGCGCGGCAGGTATTGCAGCGGGCCGGTCAGCAGCAACAGCACCAGCAGCGCGACGCCGGAAAATACCAGTTGCGCGATCTGGCTGCGCGCGCCCGCGCGATCCGCCATGGCGGTTTGCGTCGGGCTGCCATTGACAACGAAGGTCCCGCTTACGGCGGCGGCCGCATTGGCGGCCGACAGTCCGAGGATGTCTGCGTCCTCGTCGACGCGCTCGTGATATCGCACCGAGAACACATGCGATGTCGCTGCACTTTGCGTGATTATCATCACGAAGCAGGACGCCGCCACCGGCAACAGCGCCATGGTTTCGCTCCAGTTCACGTCCGGTAGCCCGATCGACGGCAGCCCCCCGGGGACCGGGCCAATGACCGCGATGCCCCGCTCGGCGAAATGAAACGCCGCGCTCGCCGCAATCATCCCCACCGCCACGAACATCGAGACAGGCAATCGCGGGACAACGCGATTGCCGAGCAGGATGCTGCCCGCGACAAGCGCGGAGAGAGCCAACGTCGGAAAGTTGGGCCGCAGCAGGCTTTGCACCGCCTCCCAGGCCTGAACCAGCGAATGCTCGGAGTGCACCGCGATGCCGAACATGTCGCCGAGCATCGCGGCGCCGACCTGAAACCCGACGCCGCTGAGAAATCCGATCAGCACCGTGCGTGAGAGAAAATCGGCCAGGAAACCCAGCTTGAAGATCCGCGCCAGCAGCAGGAATATGGCGGTCAGCAGCGCCACCATGCCGACCAGCGCCATGTACTTTTCGCTGCCGGGCGCCGCCATGCGGGAAAGCGAACTTGAGAAGATCGCCGCCGTCGCCGAGTCGGCTGCCACGACCAGATGGCGGGAAGAACCAAAGATCGCGAACGCGATGGGTGGCAGCAGCGCGGTGTAGAGCCCGAAGACCAGCGGCGTTCCGGCGATGCGCGTATAACCCAGCACTTGCGGGATGTTCATCGACGCCAGTGTCAAGCCGGCAAATACGTCGCGTACCGCCAGCTTGCGGTCGAAGGGCCGAAAGCCTCCAAAAAACCTGAGTGGCATTGTCGTCTTTCGCAAGGTTGGGCCGCGCGCCATGCAAGCGGACATGGCAGGTGGCTCCCGGTCAAGCCGATTTTTGAGTACACGCACCGGACCGGATAGAATAGGCTCGGCACAGGCCGGACGACGCAGGCCGAAGAAACACGCCGGGAGGAATATGAGGAATATCTTGCCCAGGGGTAACAGCGCATTGCCCTCGCGCCGCGAGATTCTGCGGGCCGCCGGTCTTGTTACGGCCGCGGCGGCGATGCCCGGCCTCGCTTCGACCCGGGCGAGGGCGGCGGACTATCCCGGCCGCCCCATCAAGATCATCGTGCCGTTCGCGCCTGCCGGACCGACCGACATCATGGCGCGCATTCTCAGCGAGCATCTCGGCCATGCCCTGGGCGGCAGTGTCATCGTCGAGAACAGGGCGGGAGCCGGCGGCAATATCGGGATCGGTGCCGCGGCCCACGCCGAGCCGGACGGCTACACGCTCTTGATCACGTCGAGCGCCTACGTCGTCAATCCAGGCCTGTATGCGAAAATTCCCTACGACCCCATCAAAGATTTCGCGCCGATCGCAGAGCTCGGGACTTCGCCGAATGTGATCATGGCCGATCCCAGGCTCGGCATCAATTCGATTCAAGAGCTGATTGCGCGCGCCAAAGCGAACCCCAACGAGTTCAATTATGCCAGTCCCGGCATCGGCACCACGCCGCATCTTTCGGGCGAGCTCTTGAAGATCGTCGGCGGGATCGAGATGACGCATGTGCCGTTTTCCGGCGCGGGTCCCGCGATCCAGGCAGTTCTCGGCGGCATCACGCAGGTTGCGTGCGTGGCATTGCCGCCCGTGCACCCCTATATCGAATCCGGTGAGCTGAAGGCGCTGGCGATGACCGGCGCGCATCGCTGGTTCGACCTGCCGGAGGTGCCGACCATGGTCGAACTCGGCTACAAGGATTTCATCGCCGATACGTTCCAGGGTTTTCTGGCGCCGGTGAAGACTTCACCCGATATCGTCGCGCTGTTGTCGACGAAATCGCTGGAAATTCTGAAAACTGCTGATATCGCCGGTCAGTTGCGCAGCAATGGCTTTGAGGTCCTTGCCAACGGGTCTGACGGCATGCGCAGGCGCATCGAGGATGAAGTGCCGAAATGGCGCGAGATCGTTGCCAAAGCCGGCATCAAGCCGGTTTGATCGATCCGGGAACGTGTTTGTGGTACAGGCCGTATCGGCAATAGGCGGCCGGGAGCAGGTGCAGATTCTGATGGCATCGTCGCGAGTCATGTGGAGTGTTGCCGCCGGAGTTGCGATTGCCGGTGCGGTCGTGGCATTCGCGCTTGTCTGGCGGCCGGCGATCGCCGCGATCGAACCGCCGGCGCCGCAGTCGTTCGATGCGGCCCTGGTCAGGCGCGGCCGCGATCTGGCGGCAATCGGCAATTGCAGCGACTGCCACACCGCGAGCGGAGCCAGGGATTTTGCCGGTGGGCTTCCGGTACCGACGCCGTTCGGCACGATCTATTCCTCCAACATCACGCCGGACGCCGAGACCGGGATCGGCCGCTGGTCGGAGGCCGCGTTCCGCCGCGCCATGCGGTCGGGTGTCGACCGCGACGGACGGCACCTTTATCCGACCTTCCCCTATGATCACTTCACCAATGTCAGCGATCAGGACAACCAGGCACTCTACGCTTTTCTGATGACGAGAGAGCCGGTTCACGCGCCTGCCCGCGAGAACCAGCTTTCCTTCCCACTCGACCGGCGCTTTGTGATCGCGGGCTGGAAATTGCTGTTTCTTCGGCACGGCACTTACCAGCCGGACCCGGCGCAGGGCGCGGAATGGAATCGCGGCGCTTACCTTGTCGAAGGGCTGGCGCATTGCGGAGCCTGTCACACCCCGCGCAACAGGCTGGGCGCGGAGCAGGCGCGCGCGCAATTTTCCGGCGGTGACGTCGAGAACTGGCATGCCTACGCGATCAACGGCCAGTCGCCGGCGCCGGTGCCCTGGGATGCCGCTGCATTGTTCACCTATCTCCGCCAGGGCTGGCATCCCGACCACGGCGTCGCGCGCGGTCCGATGGCGCAGGTGGTCGCCAATCTGTCAACGGTGCCGGAGAGCGACATCCGTGCGATTGCGGCCTATATGGCCGGCGTGTTCGGCGCCCCGACCGCCGATCGCAAGCGCCGCGGTGACGAAGTGCTGGCGCAAGCCAATTCCCGCACCGGACCGGCATCGTCTTCTTCCACCGCGCCGGCAGCGCAGGCGTCCAATTCCGACGCGACCGGCGCATCGATATACGCCGCGGCCTGCGCGAACTGCCACGAGACCGACAGGGTGCTGCCCTATGGGGGGATCAATCTTGGTCTCTCCACCGCGCTCAGCGGTCCTGATGCGCGCAACGCCGCCAACATCGTCCTGTCAGGGGTTCGTCCGGTGGCGGGTGAGCGCGGCCCGATCATGCCCGGCTTTGCCGCCGGCATGAACGACGACCAGATCGCCGCACTTTTGAATTATCTACGCGCAAGATTTGGCAAATTGCCGCCGTGGACCGATGTTGCACGCACCGTCGCCGATGCAAGGCGCAGCCAGAGCGTGTTTCTCCAGACATCCACGGGATTTTCCAACGCTCCCGCCGGTGCAACGCAGCGAGACAAGCCATGATGACATTGAAGGTCAATGGGCGCGATCACGACATCGATGCCGATCCGGATACGCCGCTGCTCTATGTGCTGCGCGACGATCTCAAGCTCAACGCCGCCAAATTCGGCTGTGGCCTCGGCCAATGCGGGGCCTGCACCGTCATCGTCGACGGCAATGCGGTGATGTCCTGCGTGACGCCGCTGCTTCTGCTCGAGGGCAAGCAGGTGACGACACTTGAGGGTCTCGGCACCATCGAGGCGCCGGCGCCGATCCAGCGCGCCTTCATGGAAGAACAGGCGGCGCAATGCGGCTATTGCATCGCCGGCATGATGATGCGGGCGCAGGCGTTGCTGCAGAAGAATGCCAAGCCGACCGATGCGCAGATCCGCGGCGAGCTCGAACTCAATCTCTGCCGCTGCGGCACCCATATGCGCATCCTGCGCGCGGTGCATCGTGCCGCGAGATTGATGCAGACTGCCGATGCGTCGCCAGCCCCGGGGAGCGCGCAATGAACGCCTTTGTCATTCCGGATCGCCGCAGCGTGCTCAAGGGCGGCGGCGCGTTGATCGTCAGCTTTTCGCTTCGAAACGCCTTCGCGCAGGAGGAGGGCGCTGCGGCGCCGAAGCCTCCCGGCAGTCTGGCGCAGGCGCCGTACCTGGATTCCTGGATTCGCATCGATGCCGACGGCAGCATCACGGTGTTCACCGGCAAGGCCGAACTCGGCCAGGGTTTCAAGACCGCGTTTCAGCAGATCGCCGCCGAGGAACTCGACGTTCCCTTCGAGTCCCTCAAGGTCGTCACCGCCGATACGGGCCGCACCCCCAATGAAGGCTATACTTCCGGCAGCCATTCGACGCCGGACAGCGGCACCGCGATCCAGAATGCGGCCGCGCAGGTACGCGAAATTCTGGTCGCGGAGGCCGCCAGGCGCCGCGGCTTGCCGGCCGAAAATTTCCGCACCGAAGACGGCATGGTGATTTCGCCCGATGGCGAGCGCTTCCGTTACGGCGATCTGATCCCGGCGGAAACGCTGCACGTTCGGGCGCGGCCGAAATCGGTGCTGAAGGATCCCGCGACGTTCAAGATCATGGGTCAGCCGGTTCCCCGTGTCGATATCCCGGCCAAGGTCACCGGCGGCGCCGCCTATGTTCAGGATATGCGGCTGCCAGGCATGGTGCATGCGCGCGTGGTCCGCCCGCCGAGCTACGGCGCCGAGCTGACCGCGTGCGATTCCGCGGGCGTCGAAAAGCTGCCCGGTGTCGTCAAGGTGATCCGGGACGGCAATTTCCTGGCCGTCGTTGCCGCCAGGGAGTTCCAGGCGGTCAAGGCGATGAAGGCGTTGTCGGCCGCCTCGAAGTGGAAGGAGACGGCGAGCCTGCCGGAACAGCAGGATTTGCCGCGCGTGCTGACCAGCCTGCCGTCGCAGGACACCACCATCTTCCAGCGAAGCGATCCCTCCGCGGTCGGCCGAATAACCATTGAGGCCAGCTATACGCGGCCCTGCCAGTCGCACGGCTCGATCGGGCCATCCTGTGCCGTTGCCCAATTGACCGATGGCGTGATGACGGTCTGGACCCACACCCAGGGGGTCTATCCCGATCGTCAGGGCATCGCGGAAATGCTGCGGGTGCCGCTCGAAAGCGTGCGCTGCATTCATGTCGAGGGATCCGGATGTTACGGCCATAACGGCGCCGACGACGCCGCCGCCGACGCCGCCTTGATCGCGCGTGCATTGCCCGGGGTGCCGGTTCGCGTGCAATGGATGCGCGAGCAGGAGCATGCCTGGGAGCCGTTCGGCCCGGCGATGGTGACAAAGCTGAAGGCTTCGCTCGACGGCAACGGTGCGATATCGGACTGGAATTTCGAGGTCTGGAGCAACACCCATTCGATGCGTCCGGGTGGCGCGGGTTCGATGCTGGCGGCCCAGCACATGGCGCAACCGTTCGCGGTGCCGGCGCCGAAACCACTTCCGTTGCCGGAAGGCGGCGGCGACCGCAACGCCATTCCGATCTACAGGTTTCCCAACGCCCATGTCGTGCACCACTTCATTCCCGCGATGCCGCTGCGGATTTCGGCGATGCGTTCGCTTGGCGCCTACCACAATGTGTTTTCGATCGAGAGCTTCATGGATGAGCTCGCGACCGCGGCGGGCGCCGATCCCGTCGAATTCCGCCTGAGGCATCTTGAGGACCGGCGTGGCCGCGACGTCATTGAAAAGGCGGCGCAGGAATTCGGATGGCGCAAGGGTCAGCAAGCGCCGCCGGATCGCGGATTCGGATTTGCCTTTGCGCGCTACAAGAATCTGGCCGCCTATTGCGCCATCGCAAGCGAAGTCGAGGTCAACAGCGAGACCGGGCGTCCGCGTCTGGTGCGCGCGGTCGCGGCGGTCGACAGCGGTCAGGTGGTCAATCCGGATGGGCTGACCAACCAGATCGAAGGCGCGATCATGCAATCGATGAGCTGGACGCTCTACGAAAGCGTCAGCTTCGACGATACCAGGATCACCAGCATCGACTGGCAGACCTATCCGATCCTGCGTTTCGATTCGGTTCCGGAAAGTGTCGAGGTGCACATCATCAACCGTCCCGGCCTGCCGTTCCTCGGCAGCGGGGAAACCGGGCAGGGTCCGGCCGCCGCCTCGATAGCAAATGCCATCGCCAACGCCACCGGAAAACGCCTGCGCGATCTGCCGCTGACGCGAAGGCGTATCAAGGACGCGATCGACGCGTAACGGCGGGTATCACGCTCGTGATTCCACTCAGCCCGCCGTCGTTGCCGCGAGATTGCGGCTGATCGCCGGGTTGTATCCGAGCAACAGCACGATAACCATGCCGACGAAGGCGCACCCGGCAAGGAAGACCAGGCCGGTGACATCGGCGCCGGTGTAATCGCGGAGCAGGCCGAAGGCCTGCGGGCCGAAATAACCGCCGAGATTGCCGATCGAATTGACGGCCGCGATGCCGGCCGCGGCGCCGGCTCCGCTCAGAAACGCCGTCGGCAGCGTCCAGAAGATCGGCAGCACCGCGAAGAAGCCAAATCCGGCCACACACAGCAGCAGCATCTTGATCGCGGGATCATCGGTCGTGGAGGCGAGGCCGAGGCCCGCGATAATGAACAGAAAAGCGATCGCCGCGTGCCATTTGCGCTCGCCGGTGCGGTCCGAATGCGCTCCCCAGGCGACCATGCCGATAGCGCCGACCAGATAGGGCACGGCAGTGATGAAGCCCGCCGTCAGATTCGACACGCCGAAGGCCTTGACGATTTGCGGCAGGAAGAAGCTCAGCCCGTACTGGGGAATATTGCAGCCCATATAGACAAGGCCGAGTGCGATCACGCGCCAGTCCAGCATAGAGCGAAACCAGGAGAGATCGAGAATGGCCTCGCGCTCGGCGCGCTCGCGGTCGAGCCGGCCCTGCAGCCACTCGCGCTCCTCCGGTTTGAGCCATTTGGCGTCGACCGGCCGGTCGGTGAGATAATGGAGGACCGCGAACGTCATGATCAGCGCCGGGAAAGCCTCGATCAGGAACATCCACTGCCAGCCGTGCAGCCCGCCGACGCCTTCGAGGCCGAGCACCAGGCCGGAAATCGGCGCTCCGATCACCGTCGATATCGGAATGGCGAACATGAACCAGCCGACGATGCGGGCGCGATAGGCGGTGGGAAACCACAGTGTCAGGAAGAAAATGATTCCGGGGAAGAAGCCGGCTTCGGCCATGCCGAGCAGCAGGCGGACGATGTTGAAGCTGAGTTCTCCGGTGACGAACGCCTGCGCGCCGGAGATCAGCCCCCAGGTGAACATGATCCGGGCGATCCAGCGGCGCGCGCCGAATGCATGCAATGCGAGGTTGCTCGGCACTTCGAAGAAAAAGTAGGCGATGAAGAAAATGCCGGCGGCTCCGCCGAAGGCGGTCGCCGAAAGATCGAGATCGGCGCGCATCGACGCGCCGGCGAAGCCGACATTGACCCGGTCCAGAAACGCGATGAAATAACAGAGCATGAGAAAGGGGACCAGCCGCCAGGTGACCTTGCTCATGGTGGTGGATTCGATATCGCTGGGTTTCACCCCGGTGTCGCCAGCCATCCGCATTTCCTCGATTTTGTTTTTGCTTGACGGGCAGCCTAGCCGACGGCTCCCGGTGCCACAACCTGTCGAGCTGACATGGAGACGCAATAAATTCGCATTTCTCTGGCCCGTGCGGATGTCGAAATAGCCGGCTCCTGCGTCTGGTGAAGGCGCACAAAAAGATTTAAGCAGTGCCGGCTTTCAAACAACAATTCGAGGTTTCCCCTGATGAGCATACAAGTCTACGGATTTTGGCGATCGATCGCTTCGTTTCGGGTGCGGGTTGCGCTCAGGCTGAAGGGGCTGCCGTTCGAGGAGATTCCGATCGACATTCTTTCCGGTGAGCAGTTCGAGCCCGCTTACGCAGCCGTCAGCGCCGAGCGGGTGGTGCCGACTTTCATTCACGACGGCCACTCTATTTTTCAGTCGCTGGCGATCATCGAATATCTCGACGATATCCAGCCCAAACCGCGGCTGGTGCCGCAGGACCCAAAGGAGCGTGCCTATGCGCGCTCGCTGGCGTTGACGACGATTGCGGATGCGCATCCGCTGACGGTGCCGCGGGTCCGCAATCATCTGGCCAAGACCTACGGCGCCGACGCCAAGGCGATCGAGGACTGGGGCAGGCATTGGACATCGGAGGGGCTTGCGACCTATGAGCGGCTGCTCGCCCACCGCGCGCCGGCGCCGTTTGCGCTGGGCGCCGAGCCCGGCCTCGCCGATATCTGCATCGCCGGCCAGGCGGTTACCGCGCAATATCTCAAGCTGGAACTTGACGCCTATCCAAGGGTGGCCGAGCTCGCCGGCCGCTGCTTCGCGATGCCGGCCTTCAAGACCTCGCATCCGTTCGAGCAGCCGGGCTACAAGACGGCCGGCGCGAAGCACTGAGCGCCCCAAACTTGTAGGGTGGACAAAGCCAGCGGGTCGCGCGAACGCGCGCCCGATGATAAACTCCGCGTGCCCACCATTTGAGTTGTGCACCATGGTGGGCACGGCGCAAGAGCGCCTTCGCCCACCCTACGAAATGGGGCCTCTATATATCCAGCCCCAGCGCTCTCGCCGCGTTGCCGCCGGCGATCTGGGCCAGCGTCGCCTCGTCCATGCCGTTGACACCCGCGATATGTCCGATCGGATCAAATTCGGCCATGTCGAACGGGTAGTCGGTGCCCATCACGATGCGGTCGGGGCCGAACACGTCGATCAGGTAGGCCAGCTGGTGATAGGTGAACACCACCGTGTCGAAATAGACTTGGCGCAGATAGGTGGTCGGCGGCAAAGGCAATTCGCCGCGCGAATCCTGCCGCGCTCCCCAGGCATGATCGATGCGTCCGGAATAGGCGGGAAGATAACCGCCACCATGCACGGCCATCAGTTTCAGATCGGGAAAACCCGCCAGCGTTCCCGAGAAGATCAAATTGTGCAGCGCCAGCGTGGTTTCGAGCGGATTTCCCAGCACATTGTTGAAATAGAAATGGGTCAGGCGTTCGCCATGGGTGAATCCGTTCGGATGCATCATGATGAAGGCGCCGAGCTGCTCGGCCCTGGCGAAGAACGGGCGGAATTTCGGATCTGACAATTCCTGGCCGGCGACATTGGTCAGGATCTCGACGCCCTTCAGCTTCAGGGTATTCATGATGTAGTCGAGCTCGCGGACGGCGATTTCCGGCTCCTGCAACGTCACCACGCCCAGGCCCACAAACCGGTCCGGCTTGCGCGCGCAATATTCCGCCACGCCGTCATTGGCGAGGCGATGGGCGGCTTCGGCGATTCCAGGATCGATCGAATAATAGCACTGGGGAGGCGCGGGCGCCACGACCTGGATGTCGATGCCCATCTTGTCGAGGTCGCGCAGCCTGCGATCGATCGAGGTCGCGACCTCGCGAATGTCCTTCTCCTGCTGCGCATTGATTTCCTTGCCGGCATCGTCGGCAAAAAAAGCCAACGGGATACGGCTGATATCGACATGGGGTTGCGCCAGCGCCGCCGCCTGAGGCACCACGATGTGGGCGTGAATATCGATCGTGACGGACGAGGGACGCCGGGCGAGGCCGTCGGCGTCGTGGATGCGGGCGGCGGTGCGGCCGTAGCGGTTTTTGCGGTCGGCCGTTGAATCGACGATCATGGAATCTGCTCTGCTGTTTGAGTTGTTGTTGGTGATGACAGGATTGTTGATCTAGCCGCGGGGTGCGGGGCGCCGGGTCCAGCGCACCGACACCATGGTTGCGTCGGCGTCGCCAAGGCCGGCCGCCTCGGCTTCCTCGTAGCAGGCAAGCGCGCTTGCCGTGACTGGCAGCTCGGCGTCAATTGTCGCGCCGAATTGAACCGCGGTCGCCAGATCCTTTTTCGCCGCGTCGAGGCCGAACGCGGTTTCGCCCGGCGGCGTTCCGCTCAATACCCTGGCGATGACGGCGCCCCGCCCCTTCATGGCGGCCGGCGTGCCGGCGGTGTCGGACAGGATATCGATCAGGCGGTCCGCGGAAAGATTGAGCGGCTTGCAGATCGTCAGCGCTTCGCCGAGCGCCTGCCAGTAGACCAATAGCGGCAGGTTGACCGCGAGCTTCATCGTCGCGCCCGAACCCAGCGCTCCCAGATGTTCGATGCGGCGGCATAGTTGCTCGAGGATCGGCATCGCCCGGGCCACATCCGCCTTTTCACCGCCGACAAGGGCGAACAGCTTGCCTTCCCTGGCCGGCCCGGTGCTTCCACCCACCGGGGCTTCGACGAACGCCGCGCCCTGCCGTGCTACCGAACTGCCGATCGAAACCATGGTGTCCGGACGTACCGTGCTCATGTCGATCAACAGCTTGCCGGCCAGTTTGGCCTTCAGAATTCCCTGCGGCGCGCGGTACACCGCCTCGACTGCCGCGTCGTTCAGCAGCATCACGACAACGGCGTCGCAACCCTCAACCATCTCCGCCGGCGATGCGAACAGCCTGGCGCCGGCGTCCGTCAGCGGTTTTGTTTTCGCTGGATTGCGATTCCAGACACCGACCTCATGTCCGATCGACATCAATCGCTGGGCGATCGATGATCCCATTCGCCCGGTTCCGCATATTCCGATTTTCATGTGTTACCTCAGTTGGCGTATGTCGCAGGCCGTCTGCAGTGAATGAAATCAACCGATGTTTGGCAAGCTAATGGGCGCGATAGACGCCGAGATTCTGGATCACAAGTTCTTCGTTGTCGCGAACGGCGCTTGCGGCGCCGACGAACACGCAGCGCCCGGTGTTGAGAATGACGGCCTGGTCGGCAACCTCGAGCGCCAGTTGACGATTTTGTTCGACCAGAACGATGGACTGGCCTTCCTGCTTCAGCCGTCTGATGGTACGGCCGACTTCGGCGACGATCAGCGGCGCCAAACCTTCCGACGGTTCGTCGAGCAGGAGCACGCGGGGGTTGCCCATCAATGCGCGCCCGATTGCCAGCATCTGCTGTTCGCCGCCGGACAGCGTGCCGGCGAGTTGCGCGTGGCGCGCGCGCAGCGAGGGAAACATGTCGTAGATCCGGTCCACGTCCCACGGTCTGGCGACCGTGCTCTCGCGCTGCCGCGCCACTATCAGGTTTTCCCGCACCGACAGCGATGGAAATATCCGCCGTCCCTGCGGCACCAGGCCGATTCCCAGATGCGAGACCCGCTCCGGACTGAGGCCGCCGATTGGTTCGCCAAACAATCGGATATCGCCTTCGTTGGGCTTTAGAAAGCCGATAATGGTTGAAATGCACGTGGTCTTGCCGGCGCCGTTGCGCCCCAGCAGCGCCAGAACGCCGCCCGCCTGCAACGAAAAACTGACGCCGTGCAGCACATGGCTGTCGCCATAAAATGTGTGGACATTTGCCAGGCTAAGTGCGTCAGTTGCCAAGATACACCTCGCGCGTTCGCGCATCCGCGATCACGGCATCGCGCTCGCCGTCGACGATGACCCGCCCATAGTCCAGCAGCGTCACCGTTTCCGCCAGGTCGAGCGCGGTATCCATGTCATGTTCGATCATGACCACCGCGGTCTGCCGCGAGATCGACGCGATCAGGGATTTCACCGTCGAGCGCTCGGTGTTGGAAAGACCCGCCAGCGGTTCGTCCAGCAGCAGCACGCGCGGCTTTTGCGCCAGCGCCATCGCGAGCTCAACCCGGCGTTTTTCGCCATAGGCGATATCGGACACCGGATGGGCGGCAAGGTGCAACAACCCGACCGCATCGAGGGTGCGGCGGGCCTCGGTTGCCATATCGCCGTAAAACGACAACGGCCGCCACATCTGCCAGCGCTGCGGCCGCAACCCGAGCAGCCCGAGCGTGACATTGTGTTCGAGCGTGTCGCCGGCGAACAGGGTGATGATCTGATAGGTGCGCGACAATCCGAAATGCGTGCGCTCGTAAGGCGCCAACCGGGTAATTTCGGCGCCGAACAATTTGATCTGTCCGGAATTCGGCCGCATGTCGCCGCTGATCTGGTTGAACAGCGTGGTCTTGCCGGCGCCGTTGGGGCCGATGATCAGGCGGCGTTCGCCTGGCCGTATCGCCAGCGATACGTCTTGCGTCACCACAAGCCCGCCGAACGCCTTCTTCAGGTCGATGACTTCGAGCGCATATTCGGATGCCGCCGCGGTCACCGCCATCCCCTGCGCAACAACTTGCTCAAGCCGGGGACTATTCCCGTCGGCATTACCAGCACGATGAACAGGAAGATCAGGCCCAGCAGCATGTTCCAGCGTTCGATATAGGCCGAGGCGTAGTTCTTCAACAGCAGCACCAGGGCTCCGCCGACCATCGGGCCGCCAAGCGTTCCCGAGCCGCCGGCGATGACGCCGAGCAAAGCCTCGGCCGAACTCGTGGTGGAGAGCGAAGCCGGGTGGATATATTTGTTGTAATAGACGTAGAGCAATCCGGATACGCCGCCCCAGAATCCGGCGTAAACGAACGTGATCCACCGGATCATCCAGGGATTGAAGCCGAGCGCCGCCATGCGGCGCGGCTGGTCGCGCACCCCCTTCAAGGTAGACCCGAATGACGACGACACGAAGATGGCCATCATGACAAAGGCCGTTATCGCCACGATCAGCGTGAACCAGTAAAACGCCGCCGGGCCGTTAAGCGAAATGCCGAACGGCATCGGCCGGGTCAGGCCGGCTATTCCATTGTCGCCATTGGTCACGTCGGACATGCGATAGGCGAGCCCCCACAGCACCTGCGACAGCGCCAGCGTGATCATCAGAAAGCCCAGGCCCGTGGCGCGGAGCGCGATGACGCCGAAGCAGGCCGCCATCGCGGTGGTGCCGGCGAGCGAGATGACGGCGGCGGGGCCATGTCCCCATCCGTACCGGCTGGTCAGCAGCGCGGAAATATAGGCGGCGACGCCGAGGTAGGATGCGTGGCCGAGCGAGGTCATGCCGCCATAGCCGACCAGCAGATTGAGGCTGAGCGCGAAGATCGCCGCGATCAGGATCTGGCTGGCAAGATTGATATAGAAATCGCCGGAGCAGAACGGCAGCAGCACGAGCAATGCGGCAAGCAGGATCGCGGCAAGCCATTTCATGCGCCGACGCGCCCAAACAGGCCCTGCGGCCGGAACGCGATGACAAAGATCATCGGCAGGAACAGGATGATGTAGGCCAGCTCCGGAAACAACGCGGTGCCGAATGTGTAGATGAATCCGATGATGAAGCTGCCGACGAAGGCGCCGAGCAGGCTGCCTATGCCGCCCAGGATCACGACGATCAGCGCCAGTGGAAGCATGTCGGCGTCAAGCCCCGGATAGGCCGACAGCACCGGTCCGCCGAGCACCCCGCCGGCGCCGGCTATCCCCGCGCCCAGGCAAAATACCGTCGTGAACAGATTTGAGACGGGGATACCGACCGCGCGCGCCATCTGGCTGTCGTCGACGCCGGCGCGGATCATGGCGCCGAGGCGCGTCCGCTCCAGCAGGAAATACAGCGCGACCGCGGTAGCGACGGCGCATCCCACCAGAACCAGGCGGTAGGTCGGAAACACGAAACCGAGAAACCGGGTCGGCGCGCGCAGGTTTTGCGGCGTCGGCACCGGTATCGAATCGCCTCCCCACAACACCAGGCATGCATCGGAAATGATGAACGCCATGCCGAGCGTCACCAGCACCTGGCCGAGCGGATTGGACTTCAGCCTGGTCAGCACCAGCCGCTCGAACAGACCGCCGATGGCCGCGACGGCAATTCCGGCGCCGAGCGCCGTCACCCAGAGGTTCAGGCCATCGAAGTTGCGCAACGCGACCGCGCCGAAATAGGTGCCGAGCATGAAGAACGCGCCGTGCGTCAGGTTCGCCAGCCGCATCAGCCCGAAGATCAGCGAAAATCCGGAAGCGAGCAGAAACAACAGTCCGCCGAGCGACAGGCTGTTGAGACCCTGGATAATCCAAAACTGCATCGTCTGCCGATCTCGTCCGGAAAATTGCCTGACCGTTGCCCCGCAACAAGAGCAGAATTATTGCTCCAGGTTCTTTGCCGGCGGATAGTCGCGCGAATAGACTGGATTCTTCAGGAATTCGACCCTGTCATAGGTCCAGAACTGGCTGACATCGGGGTAAGTCCTGATCACCGAATTGACCAGCCGGCCGTCCTTTCGCGTTACCTTGCGGATATAGAGATCGCCGATGGCGCTACCCAGATCGTCGAATTTGACGATGCCGCGCACCGTTTCCACATTGCCGCCGCGGATCGCCGCCATCAGCGCTTTCTTGTCTTCCACGTTGCCTCTTGTGGCCTTCAGCGCGCCTTCGAGAACCTCGGCTGAAACGTAGGAGCCGCCGGCGTAGTAACCGGGATCGTAGTTGAATTGCTTGCGGAACTCGGCTGCGAACACCTTGTTGAGCGGATTGTCCAGTTCGGCGGAATACCAGCTCGTGGTCAGGATCCCCAGCGCCTCATCGCCCATATTGCGAAGCACCGACTCATCGAGCGCCGTCATGCCGCCGACCACGGCCATTTTGTCCTTCAGGCCGTACTCCACGAATTGACGAAGGAAGCGCGATCCGTTCGCGCCGGCGGTGCCCAGGAAAATGGCGTCGGCATTTTTCACCTGGGCGACGTAGCTGCCGTAGTCCGGAGTAGCCAGAGGCGAGAATATTTTCTGGATGATCTTGCCGCCATTGTCCTCGAACACGCGCTGGAACCCGGCGCACATTTCATGTCCGTAGGCGAAGTCGTCGGCAATGGTGACCATTCTCCTGTATTTCAATTCCCTGGCGCAATATTCGGCAAGCGGGTAGGCGCATTGCGCCGAGGTCGACGTCGCGCGGACAAACCATGGACTCGGGTGCCGCTGCGTCATGTCCTCCGCCGCGGCGACGCCAAGCGTCGGTATCTGCTTTTCGCTGAGGTAGTCGGCGACCGCGAGCGCCTCGAAGGCGGCGAGCGGGCCGATGATGCAATGCACGTCGTTCTTCTCGACCAGTTCCTGCGCCTTGCTGCGGGCGGTTGCCGGCGCGCCGGTGGTATCGGCCACGATCGCCTCGACCTTGCGGCCCGCGATCGTATAGTCGCGCTCCTTCAGAAACATGGTCAGGGCAAGGTCCATGTCGATGCCGCCGGAGGCCAGCGGTCCGGTCTTGGCGGCCAGCATGCCGATGCGGATCGGCCCGCTGTTCTCGGCAAAAACCAGATTGGGCGCCGCCATGCTTGCGACACCCGCGCCGGCAACGCTTGAGACGAATTGTCGTCGAGATATCGCCATTTGATCCCCCGGAGCAGCCGGCCGCTGAAGATGCGGCGTTATTTTTACCGGAGTTTATCGGCTGGAAATCGCAAATGATCAAGCGATAACCATGGTTTCCTTCAAAACCTCGAACACCGCCGCGGTGTCCTGGTCGCCCAAGCCCATCGCCATCGCTTCCGTGTAGACCTGCTGGGTTTGTGTGAACAAAGGGGTCGCGCAGCCGACATCGTCGGCAAATTCCGCGATGATCGCCATATCCTTTTTCCAGGTCGAGACTTTCATCGTTACGGGCTCGTAGACGCCTTCGACCATCATCGGTGCGCGCAACTGAAATATGCGCGATCCGCCGGCGCCGGGGCCGACCATGTCGACAACCGCCTTCAGATCGAGCCCGGCGCGCTGCGCCAGCACCAGGGCTTCCGCGCTGGCGACGTTGTGGATCGCCACCAGATGATTGGCGATGAATTTCATCCGGCTGCCATTGCCGTAGCGGCCGAGGTCGGCGCTTTGTTTGGCGAAATCGGAGAACAGCGCGGCGCAGCGTGAAATGGCGGCGCTGTCGCCGCTGGCGTAGACCACGAGATCGCGGGTCTTTGCCTGTGCGCCGGTTCCGCTCAGCGGGCAGTCCAGCGCAATGTGACCGGCCCTGGTCAGGATTTCCTCTAACCGAAGCTTGTCGGCGATCTTGAGCGTGCTGAGTTCGACCACGATCCGCGGTGGCTGCCCGGAATCGGCGATGACCCGGGCAACCTCTTCGGCCGCGGCGGGGCTTGGAAGGCTGGTCATGATAATTTCAGCCGCGCGCGCGAGGTGGCTCACGTCATCGGCAATTGCGACATGGGCCGACGCGAGCTCGGCCCGCCTGATGGCGTCGACATCGTATCCGATTACCTTCCATCCGCGCTCGACGAGGTTGCGCGCGATCGCGCCGCCCATGATGCCGAGCCCGGCGATTCCAACGGTCTTGTCCATGAAGCATCACTCCTGCCAGCCGAGCACGATCGCGCCCAATGCCCCCGACGCTTTGCCAATGAGTGATCAGGCGGCAAACAATTCGTCAAGTCCCGGGGGAGAAGGGCTACTTGCTGATCCACGCCGTGGCCCGGATTGAACCATCGGGTCCGGACGGAGCCTGCCATCGGGCCGGCCAACCGGGTCCGACCGTTGGCCGGCCCGATGATAAACTCCGTGAAATCTGGGAAGTTCTCGCCTTGCGGTCCGATCCCGTCGGCTCAACCCATCCGGTGCAGGGCGCAGATCTTGTTGCCGTCGAGATCGCGAAGATAGGCGATATAGAGTTTGCCCACGGCAGCCTCGCGCACGCCCGGCGGATCCTCGCAGGACTTCCCGCCATTGGCGATGCCGGCCGCATGCCATGCGTCGGCTTGCGCGGGCGAACTGCAGGCAAAACCGATGGTGCCCCCATTGGCGGGTGTCGCAGGCTTGCCATCGATCGGCTTCGACACCGAAAACATGCCGGTCTTGGTGATGTAGAAAATGCGATGGCCGTCCACCACCGCAGGCCGCACATCGAGCGTACCGAGCAACGCATCATAGAACGCCTTGGCTTTTTCCAGGTCGTTGGTCCCGATCATCACATGCGAAAACATTGTTTATTTCCTTCCCGATTTTTCCCGAACCAATGACGCAGTGCTGCTGCGTCTCATGTTCTGCGGGCTGATAGCCCCTCCTTTTCGGAAACGCAACGCCAAC
>Ga0116129_1000222_pt1 | contig 40605 bp, 26 predicted proteins | sample June2015DPH_17_2_FD_89732 | JGI IMG/M metagenome (GOLD analysis project Ga0116129, IMG submission 89732) | Peatland microbial communities from SPRUCE experiment site at the Marcell Experimental Forest, Minnesota, USA - June2015DPH_17_10 | ecosystem: Environmental > Terrestrial > Soil > Wetlands...
CGTGGAAAAGAACGCCATCATGATGATCGATTTCGCGCTCGAAGCGGAGCGCAAGGAAGGCAAGGAGCCTCTGGAAGCGATTTATCAGGCTTGCCTGCTGCGGTTCCGGCCGATCATTATGACCACGCTGGCCGCTATGCTCGGCGGCGTGCCTTTGGCGCTCGGCACCGGCACGGGCGCGGAATTGCGGCGTCCCCTCGGCATCGCGATCGTCGGTGGACTGATTTTCAGCCAGCTTCTGACCCTTTATACGACGCCGGTCATTTATCTCTTCTTCGATCGCGCGGCGCGGCGAGTCAGCGGACGCAGCGGCGCGGGCGTGAGCACGACCCCTTCCGGACACATTGACAGCAACCACCCGACACCGGAGCCCGCATGAGTATCTCCGAACCGTTTATTCATCGGCCCGTCGCGACCACGCTGCTGACCATCGCGCTTGGCATGGCCGGCGGAATTGCGTATTTCTTTCTTCCGGTCGCGCCGCTGCCCCAAGTCGAATTTCCCACCTTGATGGTCTCGGCTACATTGCCCGGCGCGAGCCCGGAGACGATGGCATCGTCGGTGGCCACGCCGCTCGAACGGCAGTTTGGACGCATCGCCGGCTTGAACGAGATGACCTCGAACAGCTCGCTCGGAAGCTGCAACATCACCATGCAGTTCGATCTGAGCCGCAATATCGACGCGTCCTCGCGCGACGTGCAGGCGGCCATTAATGCCGCCCGCGGCCAGTTGCCGAACACGCTGCCGCAGAATCCGAGCTGGCGAAAAATCAACCCGGCCGATTCGCCGATTCTGTTCCTCGCGCTCACCTCGCCCACCATGCGTCCGGGCGATATTTACGACGTTGCGGCCTCCATCCTGCAACAAAAGATCTCGCAGATGAAAGGCGTGGGCCAGGTCATTATCGGCGGGGGCGCGCTGCCGGGCGTGCGGGTGGAAGTGAACCCCACGCTGCTGAATAATTCCGGCCTCGGACTCGAAGATATCCGCGCCATGCTCGGCAACGCCAATCAGAATCGTCCCAAGGGCGATTTCCACGATATCAACCGGCTCTGGACCATCAACGACACCGATCAGCTCCGCCTGGCCGCGCAGTATAAGCCGCTGATCATCACCTATAAGAACGGCGCGCCGGTCAAGCTTTCAGACGTAGCCAATGTGGTCGATTCAGTGGAAGACATCCGCAACATCGGATTTGCCAATCACGAGCAGGCGATGCTGTTGATCATTTTCCGCCAGCCCGACGCGAACATCATTGAGACGGTGGACCGCATCCGCGACTCGCTGCCGCAGTTGCAGGCCCAGATTCCCGCCGCCATGCACATGCAGGTCATTCTCGACCGCACCACCAGTATTCGCGGCTCGGTGAAAGACGTGGAATTTTCGATGGTGATTTCGATCGTGCTGGTCATCATGGTGGTGTTCCTGTTCCTGCGCAGCGTGCGCACCACTCTGATTCCCAGCGTCGCCGTGCCGATCTCGCTGGTGGCGACTTTTGGCGTGCTCTACCTGTTCGGCTACTCCATCGACAATCTGTCGCTAATGGCGCTCACGATCGCCACCGGCTTCGTCGTCGACGACGCCATCGTGGTGATTGAAAACATCACCCGCTATTTGGAAGAAGGCATGGCGCCGATGCAGGCGGCGCTGAAAGGCGCGGCGGAAATCGGCTTCACGGTGCTCTCCATCAGCATTTCTCTCATCGCCGTTTTCCTGCCGATATTAATGATGGGCGGCATTGTCGGCCGTCTGTTCCGCGAATTCGCCGTCACCCTTTCGGTCGCGATCATCATGTCGATGGTGATCTCGCTCACCACCACGCCCATGATGTGCGCCCGCCTGCTCCGTTCGCATCATGCGGAGCAGAAACACGGATGGGTTTACAATTTGAGCGAACGCGGCTTCGACGCCATCCTCAGTTTCTATCAAAAAACGCTGAGCCGGGTTTTGCGCCATCAGTTTATAACGCTGGTGGTGACGTTGTCGACGCTGGCCTTCACCGTCTATCTCTATATCGCCATTCCTAAAGGCTTTTTCCCGCAGCAGGACACCGGCCGTCTCAGCGGATCGATTCAGGCCGACCAGGCAACTTCCTTCCAGGCGATGAAGGAGCGCCTCATCCAGCTCAACGACGTGGTGTTACAGGATCCGGCGGTGGATACGCTCAATTCCTATACCGGCGCCGGCGGATTCGGCGGCGGAGGCACTAACGCCGGCCGCATGTTCGTGACGTTGAAACCGCTCGAAGTGCGCAAAATCAACTCCGATGAGGTGATCGCGCGGCTGCGTCCCAACCTCGCAAAAATTCCCGGGGTCAGCCTTTATCTGCAATCCACCCAGGATCTGCGCATCGGCGGCCGCTCCAGCGGCGCGCAGTATCAGTACACTTTGCAAAGCGACAGCGTAAAAGATTTGAACGAGTGGGCGCCGCTGGTGTTCCGGAAGTTGAAGACCCTTACCGAGATCTCAGACGTCAACACGGACCAGCAGGATAAAGGACTCGAATCCACTTTGGTGGTCGATCGCCGCACCGCCGGGCGCCTGGGCATCAGCGCGCAGAATGTCGACGACACGCTCTACGACGCCTTCGGACAGCGCCAGGTCTCGACCATGTATACGGAGCTGAACCAGTATCACGTGGTGATGGAAGTGGACCAGCAGTTCTGGCAGAATCCCGAGGGGTTGCGCTACATTTACGTCGAAGGCCCCAACGGCACGCAGGTTCCTCTAAGCGCCGTGACGAAATATGTGAGCGACACCACGCCGCTCTCGATCAACCATCAGGGCCAGTTTCCGTCGGTCACGCTTTCGTTCAACATTCCGGTGGGACTGGCGCTGGGAGACGCGGTGCCCGCCATCGAGAACGCCGAACGCGAGATCGGGCTGCCGTCCAACGTCAAAGGAAGTTTTCAAGGCACCGCGCAGGCTTATCAGGAGTCGCTGGCCAATGAACCGATCCTCATCGCAGCCGCGCTGGTCACGGTTTACATCGTGCTGGGCGTGCTCTATGAGAGCCTCATTCATCCCATCACGATTCTTTCGACGCTGCCTTCGGCCGGCGTCGGCGCCCTGCTGGCTTTGCGCCTCACCGGCAATGAACTGAATGTGATTTCGCTGATCGGGATTATTCTGCTGATCGGAATCGTCAAGAAAAACGCCATCATGATGATCGATTTCGCCATCGCGGCGGAGCGCAAGGACAACAAGTCGCCGGAAGAAGCCATCTATCAGGCCTGCCTGCTGCGTTTCCGCCCGATCACTATGACCACCATGGCGGCGCTGCTGGGCGGCCTGCCTCTGGCCCTGGGGACCGGAGTGGGCAGCGAGATGCGGCGCCCTCTGGGCATCGCGATCGTGGGAGGATTGCTGTTCAGCCAGGTGCTAACGCTCTATACCACGCCGGTCGTTTATTTGTATCTCGATCGCATGCGGTTGCGCTGGGAGCAGTGGAATCATCGTGTCCACGGCGGCGCACCCGCCCCGTCCGAAGCTTATCGGGAGGCATGACTCATGCTGAGAATCGACATTAGACTCGACAATGGCGACGCCACGCTGGCGTTGGCCGGAAAATGCAACGGGACCTCGCTCGGTGAACTGCGCCGCGCCATTGAACGCGTCCGCCGGTCCCACAAGCGTGTGGTGATCGACCTGAGCGAGGTAACCTTATTAGACAAGCCGAGTTTGCAGTTTCTAGCGGCACAGACGCGAGAGGACGTCACATTGACAAATTGTCCGGAGTATATTCAACCGTGGATTTATCGGGAGCCGTCGCAATGAAAGGTTTGAAGAAATGGTTCGCACTGGGAGCGCTCGCGATATTCGCGACGTCGTGCGTGGTGGGTCCGAAGTATGTGCGGCCAACCTCGCCCGCGTCTTCGAATTTCAAGGAACCTCTGCCGGATGCGTATAAGGAGCTCACCGGATGGAAGTCGGGCCAGCCGCGGGACGACGTGCAGCGCGGGAACTGGTGGGAAGTTTTCACCGATCCGGAATTGAACGCGCTTGAAGCGCAGATCAACGTCAACAATCAGTCCATCGCCCAAGCCGAGGCGAATTATCGCAATGCGCGAGCGGCGGTGAGAGTCGCGCGGGCGTCGCTTTTTCCGCAGGTCACCGCGGGTCCGTCGCTAGTCGGCTCGCGGAGTTCCAGCAACACCTCCTCCATCGGCACCTTCAGCTCCGGCACCGCGGCGATCGCCAGCATCCCCTTCGATGCCACCTGGGATGCCGACATTTGGGGTAGGATCCGCAGAACGATCGAATCGAATATTGAAACGGCGCAGGCCAGCGCGGGTGATCTCGAAACCATGCGTCTCAGCATGCAGTCTGAGCTGGCGCTCGACTTTTTCCAGTTGCGCGGGCTGGACGGGCAGAAGAAGCTTCTCGACGATACTGTGGTCGCCTATGAGAAGGCGCTCGATCTGACCATTAATCGCTATAACCAGGGCGTGGCGTCGCAAATCGACGTGGTGCAGGCGCGCACCCAGTTGGAGCAGACCCGCGCCCAATCCACCGATACGCTGGTGCAGCGGACCGCCTTCGAGCATGCCATTGCGGTAATCGTCGGCAAGGCGCCCTCCGGGCTCACGATCGCTTTCAAACCGTTAGGCGGTCTGCCTCCTCCGGTTCCGGTGGGCCTGCCGTCGCAGCTTTTAGAACGGCGTCCTGATATTGCCGCCAATGAGCGGCGCGTAGCCGCCGCCAACGCCCAGGTCGGCGTGGCGCAAAGCGCCTTCTATCCCGACATCACTCTCAGCGCCGCGGCTGGTCTCGAAGGAACCAGTCTGGTCAACCTGTTTACCTGGCCCAGCCGCTTCTGGTCGCTGGGTCCGACGCTGTCGCAGACGCTGCTCGATTTCGGAAAGCGGCAAGGCACTCTCGAAGAGGCGCAAGCTACTTACGACGCCGACGTCGCCATTTACCGCCAGACGGTTTTGACGGCATTCCAGAACGTCGAGGATAATCTCTCGGCGCTACGCGTGCTGGAGTTGGAAGCGCGCCAGCAGGCAGTCGCGGTCACCGCGGCGGAGCGCGCGCTCGAACTCGCCATCAATCAATATCAGGGCGGCATCACCGCGTATCTCCAGGTGATCACGGCCCAAGCCACCGCGCTCGCGAATGAACAGACGGCGGTGCAACTGCTGACGCGCCGCATGACTGCGTGCGTGTCCCTGATTCAAGCCATCGGCGGCGATTTCAACGTCTCCGGCTTACCCACGCCGCAGGAAGTCGCGCCTTGGAAAGGCGTACAAAAGATCGCCCAAAAAGTTCCGAGCGCCGGCCAATAATATCTCCTTTGTCTTAGCGGCTTTGGCGTTTTAGCGGGTGGGGCCGTCTTTCGGTCCCCCCACCGAACCGCCATGCGTAAGCATGCGGACGCTTCTCCTTAAAATATGGATATGCATCTCCCGTTTCTTCATACCTTTATAGCTTTCACTCAACCTGCCCTCTCCACCTCTCGTATATCCTGAACGCAGAAGGAGTTCGATCACCGGGCTTCTTTGACAGTTTTTTGCTGCGCAGCAAATGTCGTATTACGGTGGTCCTGAGCTTCCGGAGACATGCTGTTCTGGCGTCGACGGGAGACTTTGGGATCGATCCTATAACATGCGGGTTGTAGCCCGTATTTCAGAGAGATGGGCATCGAAACATGGAATATCGGCATCACAAGCCGGGGCCCCATTGTGAGAGACTTCTCGATCCACTAGCGGCCGGTCTGGCAAACCGGTCGCTTACGATTTTTCGTATGGCCGAATTGTGCCTTCACTCACCCACCACCAGCACCGGCGCACCCACTTCATGACGCACACCGTTGATCGTGTTGCCGAAGATTAGATCCTTCAACCCGCGGTGCCCGTGCGCACCCATCACAATCAAATCAGGATGAATCTGGCGCGCCGCGCGCACAATTTCATCTTTCGGATTGCGACCATGGGCCACCGTGAGCTCCGCCTGAATTCCGTCGGTTGCCAACGCTTCGAGGATGCCGCGAAAATAGTCCTCGCCCGCCTGAATCTCCGCATCGGACGCCAAAGGCCCGAACAGCGCGCTGGTCACTCCCTCCTCCACGTGCAGCAAATAGAGGATCGACCCATGAACCTTCGCCATCGCCGCCGAATGCGCGATGGCCGCCCGGTCCCGCGAGGAGTGATCGAGCGGCACCAGGATTCTTCGATACACCGGCGCCGGCAAATCCGCCGCCACCAGAATTCCTTCGCGCTTGCTATCGCGCGTGCTCATCTTTCCTCCGGCAAACGTGATCCAACCCAGCAGGCCGAGAATCGCCAGCACCACCGGAATCACCAACCCGCCGCGCCACGGCGCCGCGCCGATCCACGGAATCAGGATGCTGCCCGCATACCAGAAATTCAAACCCAAAATGACAACGGCAACGGCCCACGATAACGCCTTAACCCAAAAACGATTGGCGAACTCGCCCATGCGCTCCGGGTCGCTGGTGAAGCGGATCAGCGGAATCACCGCGAACGGAAGCTGCATGCTGAGAATCACCTGGCTCAGGATGATCAATTGCAAAGTGCCGTGCGGACCCCAATAATACACGGTAATCACGGCCGGAATAATCGCTACAAAGCGCGTAATCATGCGGCGCAGCCACGGGCGCAGACGCAGATTCAGGAACCCTTCCATCACGATCTGGCCGGCGAAGGTTCCCGTCAGCGTCGACGATTGTCCGCTGGCCAGCAGCGCAATCGCGAACAGACCGCTGGCGAGCGCCGTGCCCAGCAGGGGCGTCAACAGCTCATGCGCCTGCTCGATTTCTGTGACGATCACGTGGCGTTTGAAAAAAACCGCCGCCGCCATCACTAAGATGGCCGCATTCACGATCAACGCGCCGTTCAGCGCAATCACCGAATCGGCCAGGTTGTAGCGGCACGCTTCGCGCTTTTCCGCGATCGTTTTACCAATCCGCCTGGTCTGCACCAGCGCCGAATGCAGATAGAGATTATGCGGCATCACGGTCGCCCCCAGAATCCCGATGGCGATGTACAGGCTCTGGCCGTTAAGGCGCGGGACCAATCCTGACAACATTTCGTGGAAGGCCGGTTTCGCGAACCACAACTCCACTCCGAAACAGCCCGTCATTACCGCAATCAGGCCTAAAATCAGGGCCTCAATCAGCCGAATCCCGTAGCGGGAGAACCATAAAACCAACACCGTATCGAGCGCGGTCAGCGACACGCCGATGACTAGAGGGATTCCGAATAAAAGATGCAGGCCGATCGCCGCGCCCAGAACTTCCGCCAGATCGCACGCCGCAATCGCGATCTCGCACAGCACCCACAGCGCGTCGCAAACCGCTTTCGGATACGATTCGCGGCAGGCCTGCGCCAGATCGCGCCCGGCGACGATTCCCAACCGCGCCGACAACGTTTGCAGCAGGATCGCCATCAGGTTCGATAGCACCAGCACCCACAGCAGGCCGTACCCGAAGCGCGCTCCGCCCTCGAGATCGGTGGCCCAGTTGCCTGGATCCATGTATCCAACGCTGACCAGATAGGCCGGTCCGCCAAACGCCAGCATGCGGCGCAAAACGGTGGATCGCTCGGTACGAACGGTGCCGTGAACCTCGGGAAGGGAGCCACCCGGTGATAGCTGTGGTTTCAACAAATCAGTTAACATCAGTTTATAGCATATTTTTGGCCCGATGTAATAATCCGGAACCCTTTCCGTCATTACTCGTAGAATGGAGTAGGTTTCCGATGAATAAAATGTACTCGATCGCTTTTTCCTTCTTGATGGCGGCGGCTGGCGCAACCGCGGGCGTCACCCCAGCGCTGCTGAACCTGGTCATGCCCGACGCAAGCGTCGTTTCCGGCATGAACGTCGATCAGAGCGTGACGTCGCCATTCGGACAATATATTTTGTCCCAGATACAGTTCAACGACAGCGAGTTCGTGCAGTTCATATCCAGCACCGGCTTCGATCCGCGCAAGGATCTGCACGAAATTGTGGCCGCTACTTCGTCCACCGCCTCTTCGACCATGCATGCGGGATTGATCCTGGGACGTGGCGTGTTCAACCCGGCTATGATCATCGGCTCGGCGACCACAAGCGGCGGCGTCATCACGAATTATCGAGGTTTTAATATGATCGGCCCGCCTCCCGGCGAATCGGGCGATCCCGTCGCGTTGACGTTTCTCGACGGCGCCACTGCCGCTATGGGGGACGTTGCGTCGGTAAAAGCGGCCATCGATCGCAAGATTGCTGGGGCAACTTTTACTGGGGCGCTGGCCCAGACCGCGGTGCAGGTGAGTGCTTCCAATAGCGCCTGGTTCGCCACTGCTACGCCTCTCTCCGATTTTATGAGCAGCAGGCAGAGCGGCAATCTGGGTCCGGTGGCGCAGAGCGGTTTGATTCAGAACATCACCTCGGCTTCTGGCGGTGTGCAATTCGGTTCGACCGCGATTACGGTCTCGGCCGACGCGGTGGCGAATTCTCCGCAGAACGCGCAAGCGCTGGTGGACGTGCTGAAGTTTTTCGTTAGCATGATCGCCGGAAACGCCAACGCACCGGCGGGCGTCACCTCGATCGCCAACTCCGCTCAGTTCAGCGTCACCGGCAGCACGGCGCATATCAGCCTCCTTCTTCCGGAGGCGCAGGTGGAACAGTTGCTGATGCCGCAAAACAGCAAACGAAAGCCGCGGGCGTCAGCGCAGCGGTAAAATTGCAACATGAGATTATTGCAGAGCCTGCTATTTGGATGTGGCGTGCTCGCCGTCCTTGCGCCTGAGGGCGGCGCACACTTCAGGCTGATGGAGCCGGCATCATGGCTGGAAGAATCTTCTATTGGCGACCCGCAGAAGAAGGCTCCCTGCGGGGGCACTTCGGCCGATCCGGGCAAGCCCACAGGGGCGGTGACCAACGTCGCGGGCGGCGAGAAGCTCCACATCAAACTGCGGGAGACGGTATTTCATCCGGGGTTTTATCGAGTGGCTCTCGCCGTTAACTCGCGGGACGAACTTCCACCCGATCCGGAGGTGAAAACCGAGGCCGGCGCCAACGGTCCCCGGTCGGTCTCGGCGGCAATTCATTACCCGCCCGCTCCTCCGATCCTCGCCGACGGGTTGTTTCCTCATACCGCGAAGTTCGATAAGGAACTTGAAACCGACGTCGACATTCCCAACATCAATTGCGCCAAATGTACACTTCAGATCGTCGAGTTCATGGCCTCGCACGGGTTGAATAAGGATGGCGATTACAGTTACCACCATTGCGCCGTGCTCCAGATCCGCGCCAATCCCGATAAGCCGATCGATTCGCGTTTTCCGGCTGAGAAAAAGTAGTCGTTCCCCTACGCGTTTTCCGGGTCTGGCTCGTCTTGTTGTAATAGATGGCTCGTTGCGAGAGGTGTGTCCAGGTTTTTCTGCTGCTTTGTTCCAGCCTCTCGGCTCAAAGTGCGTTGCAACTTTCGCAGACGCGGTATAAGCTTCAAATGGGCACGCCGGTTCAGATTACGGCACCCAGCGATACGCTTGATTTCCTGCTGAAAGCAAAGACTCGCAGTGTGACGAAGGCGACCGGTATCGTGGTGGGACCGAACCGGGCGGGACAGATGGTAATAGCGGCGTCCCCGCTCGCAAAACCGGGCGAGCACACCGTCACCGTTTCGGCCACCAGCGCGACCGGGGAACAGCGGCAGACCGATGTGACCGTCGCGGTCAGCGCAATGACGGCTGTGCCCACCGGCTCCAGTCGAAATCCGGTGGTGCTGTTGAATGGATGGGAGACCGGCTACACCAATTCGTGTCCCATCTCGACCAGCTCCGCCGATACGTTTGGCAATCTGGCGGAGTATCTGGTGTCGGATGGCGTTCCGGTGGTGTACCTGTTCGATAACTGCCTGATCGACCCGAATAATACCATCGAGCAGTTGGGCAACGACCTGGCTGCGTTCCTGGCCACGATTCAATATCCCAACGGCGAACAGGTGCCGCAAATCGACCTGGTGGGTTTTAGCATGGGCGGCCTGATCGTCCGGTCCTACCTGGCGGGTCTACAACCGGACGAGTCGCTCGATCCGCCGGTAACTCCGCTGGTGGGCAACGTGGTGCTGATCGCATCGCCCAATTTTGGCTCGTTCGTCGCCGGGAATAATGCGATCGGGCTTCCCACGGGGACCCAGGACGCAGAACTGGTCCCCGGCAGTTCGTTCCTGTGGAACCTGGCCAGTTGGAATCAGCACGGCGACGATATGCGGGGAGTCAACGCCATTGCCATCATCGGAAATGCCGGAACCTATACCAGTATTTCAGGCGCGGTGCTCGACAACGCCAGCGACGGCCTGGTATCGACCACCAGCGCCGCTATCGGTTTTGTCACCCAACAGGCCGATGTTACCCGCATCGTGCCTTACTGCCAGGTGGACCCGGTGACATTTACCAATACCATCTTCGGGACCTATCAGTGCGATGCGCCGGGGATTGCGAATATCACGAGCGCGGCTCACCCCACCAGCGAAATCGTCCGCTCCTTCCTGGCCGGGACGACCGATTGGCAGTCCATCGGAACCACGCCCGCCACGGATCCTTATTTGGCCACCAACGCGGGAACGTATTTCAGCCTGGCAAGCGCGACCGATAGTTTCGCGACCGATCTAACTACGGTTACATGGGGCAGCGTGGGACTGACGGCGGGCGGCAATGCGACCACCATTTATTACGACGACTTTGTCACCGGGACGGGCCTGTTCGCGGTAACCAGCACATCGCTTGGCAGCTACGATTGCGGTACATACACGCAGGCGCCGGGATATTTTACGGCTTACCGCTGTAAGGTGGACACGACCATCGAGTCTGTCGGGCCGCTGATCAGTACGTTTCCGAAAGTCGTGAGTACTGGAACCATCACCATTTCCGGCGCGGATTTTGGCAGCCGCTGCAACGGCTGCACTGTGACCGCGATCCAGGAGGGCGCCACGACGGCGCAGAACTTGCAAGTTAATTCCTGGACCACCAGCCAGATTACGGCAGTCCTGCCCGCGAGCCTTACCGGCCTGTCGGTCATCACTGTGTTTGCCGCGCCGGGAACGGATGCCATCGCGATTGTGGCGGCGGTTCCGAATCCATCCATTATCGGCGCCGCGCCGGCGAGCCTCGCTTTCAGTTATACGAGTGGCGGCAGCGCTCCCGCGGCGCAATCGATCGCGATCACGAATACGGGGAGCGGAACGCTATCTTGGTCCGCGACGGCGAGCGCGACATGGCTAACCGTATCGCCCGCATCAGGGACGGCGCCCGCGACTCTTACAGTGTCCGTTTCGACCGCCGGTCTGAGCGCTGGTACTTACAATGGCACGGTTCAGATCGCGGCGTCCGGCGCGTCGAATACTCCGTTTTCGATTCCGGTTACGCTGACCGTGACGCAGGCGCCTCCGGTGCTGGCGATCGCGCCGCAGGCCCTGACTTTCCAGTACTCCATTGGCGGTTCCGTTCCCGCCGCACAGACGGTCTCGATCGGTAACACGGGCGGGGGCACGCTTGCATGGACCGCATCGGCAAGTACTTATTGGGCCGTCATTTCTCCCGTCTCCGGCAGTGCTCCGGGCACGCTGACGGTATCGGTCAACCCGGCGAATCTGGCCGCGGGAACCTATACGACGAACGTGCAGGTCACTGCGGCGGGCGCAACGGGCAGCCCGGGATCGATCGCGATCACGCTGGTGGTCACGGGGACACCGGCGGCTGGAATCATCACCGCGGTCGCGAACGGAGGCAGCTTCGCGCCGGCGATTGCGTCGGCTACCTGGGTCGCTATTTTTGGATCGAACCTGTCGACATCTACTTACACCTGGCAAGCCTCGGATTTCGTAAATGGTGCGCTACCGACCTCACTCCAGGGCGTCTCGGTCACGATCGACGGCGTGCCCGCGTACGTGGAGTACATCAGTCCAACGCAAATTAATGTGCTGGCGCCGGACGACGCCACCATTGGCCAAGTCACAGTCCAGGTGACGGCGGCGAAACAGGCGAGCAACAGCTTGTCGGTGGCGAAATCCGAGTTTTCTCCTGCATTTTTCACCATTGAGAGTGGCAAATACGTGGCCGCGCTCCATTTGAATTACTCGCTTATCAGCCCGACGAGCCCGGCGCAACCAGGCGAGACCATTGTCATATATGGGACAGGATTCGGCGCGACGAACCCGGCGACGCCTACCGGTCAGTTGGTTACCACGCCGGCTGTGTTGGCGAACACTCCTCAACTTACGATCGGTGGAGTGACCGCCTCGGTTTCCTACGCCGGCGTGGTGAGCCCGGGACTTTATCAGTTCAACGTCACGGTGCCGGCGAGTCTCCCGAACGGCGATGCGGCGATCGTGGCTAGCGTGGGAGGTTCTTCCACGCAGACCGGCGTTGCGGTGACAGTGCAGCAGTAATTATTGCGCCAGATAGTGGCCGGTGTAGGATTCCTTAACCTTCGCGATCTGCTCCGGGGTGCCTTCGGCGACAATGCGTCCGCCGCCGCTGCCGCCTTCAGGACCGAGGTCGATCACCCAATCGGCATGGCGAATCACTTCCATGTTGTGTTCAATGATGAGGATGCTGCCGCCGTTGCGCAGCAGGCGCTCGAACGCATCGAGGAGCTTGGCGATGTCGTCGAAATGCAGGCCTGTGGTCGGTTCATCGAAGATATAGAGCGTCCCTTCACTGGAGGTTTGCGCCAGATGCGCAGCCAGTTTCACGCGCTGCGCTTCTCCGCCCGATAAAGTGGTGGCCGATTGGCCGAGGCGCAAATAGCCGAGGCCGACATCGTTGAGAACCTTCAATTTCTGCACCAGGCGCGGGGTCGACGAGAAGAAAGTGGTGGCCTCCTTCACGGTGAGCTGCAACACTTCATGGATATTCAGGCCCTGATAGTGCACGTCGAGCACGCTCTGCTTGAAGCGGGTGCCCTTGCAATCCTCGCATACCAATTCGACGTCGGCGAGGAACTGCATTTCGACCGTGACGGTGCCATCGCCCTGGCAGGTTTCGCAGCGGCCGCCAGGAATGTTGAAGGAGAAGTGGCCCGCGGTGTAGCCTCGGCGATCGCCTTCGGGGGTGGAGGCGAACAGCTCCCGGATAATGTCGAAAGCCTTGATATAAGTGACTGGATTCGAGCGCGGCGTGCGGCCGATGGGAGATTGGTCGACCAGGATGACCTGCGTCAGCAGCTCCGCGCGCTCCACTTTGCGGCAAGTCAATTTTTCCGGCGCGATGCCCCACGCCTCGGCTTCGTCGGCGGGCTGCGGAGCTTGCCGGTCCATCCTTTTAGCAAGCGACTTATAGATAACGTCATGTACCAGAGTCGACTTGCCGGAGCCGGAGACGCCGGTGACGGCGACCATCATGTTCAAAGGGATCGACACGTCGATCGCCTTCAAATTGTTGGCCTGCGCGCCGAGAAAACGGATGATGCGCTTGGGGTTGACTTTACGATGTTCAGTGAAGTGCGAGGTCTTCAGCTCGCCTCGCAGATAGCGCGAGGTGAGCGAGGTTTCACCCGGCTGCATCAGCTTCTTGAACGACCCTTCGAAGATGACGCGGCCTCCGGTTTCACCCGCGCCGGGACCCATATCGACGATATGATCGGCGGCCCGCATCACTTCAGGATCATGCTCGACGACGATGATCGTGTTGCCGATGTCGCACAGATCCTTCATGATTCCGATGAGGCGCGCGGTGTCGCGGCTGTGCAGACCGATCGAAGGCTCATCGAGTACATAACAGGCTCCGACCAGACGCGAGCCCAGGCAGGTTGCCAGTTGGATACGCTGCGCTTCCCCGCCCGATAGCGTCGCCGACATACGATCGAGAGTGAGATATTCCAGGCCCACGTCGTTCAGAAATTTAAGGCGCTGCTGAATCTCGACGAGAACCTTTTCGGCGATCTCGGTTTCCTCGGGTGACAGTCGGAGGCCGTCGAAAAAGATTTTCGCTTCGGCGATGTTCATGCGGACCAGCTCCGCGAGGTTCTTTTCGCCGACTCTGATGTAGAGCGCTTCGGGGCGCAGGCGCGAGCCGCCGCAATCGGGACAAGTGGTGTAGCCACGATAGCGGCTGATGAAAACACGCACGTGGACTTTGTATTTTTTCTTTTCCACTTCGCGGAAGAATTTGCGGACGTGCTCAAAGACCACCGCACGTTCGGCGACGGAGAGTTCCAGAAAAGGCACCGTCAGGCGAACTTTGGTTTTGACGGCTTGCCGAAAATCGGCCAGATATCCGGCATAATTCGGCTTGGTCCACGGGTCGACCGCGCCTTGCGCGAGGGTGATCGACTTATCTGGGATGACCAGGTCAAGATCGTAATCGATGGTGTTGCCGAAGCCCTGGCAGCGCTTGCAGGCACCATAAGGATTGTTGAAGCTGAACAGGCTCGGCTCCGGTGTCAGGAATTCCATGCCGCAGCGTTTGCAGCTAAACTTTTCGTTGAATTTCAGCGTTTCGCCGCCACTGGCGGACTCGAAAATCACCTCGCCGGATTCGCGATAACAGATCTCGACCGTATCGACCAGGCGCTGGCGCATGTCGGGCGAAATGGCAAGGCGATCCACCAAAGCAAAGACTGGCTTGCTGAAATCGACGTCGAGCAGCGACTCGGGGGTCGAGAATTCGTACACGCGCGATCCCTGATAGAGGCGGTTGAATCCCTTTTTGCGAAGCTCGAAAAGACGGTCTCGGAGGAGGTCGTTGTTTTTTTCCTGGGCGATCGGGAACAAAGCATACCAGCGCGATCCGGCGGGAAGCGTCAGCATTTTCGCTGCAATCTGATCCACCGTGTCGCGCTCGACGAAGATACCGCAGTTGGGACAATATGTGCGGCCGGCGCGGGCCCAGAGAAGGCGCAGAAAATCGTACAGCTCAGTGGACGTGGCGACGGTCGAACGCGGATTTCGGGTGGTATTTTTTTGTCGGATGGCGACCGGCGGGGCGATGCCGTCGATTTCATCCACGTCGGGTTTTTCCATCCGCTCCAAAAACTGGCGCGCGTAGGCGGAGAGAGATTCGACGTATCGCCGTTGCCCTTCGGCATAGATGGTGTCGAAGGCAAGGGATGATTTGCCCGATCCGGACACACCGGTAATGACCGTCAAACGCTCGTGCGGGATTTCGAGCGAGACGTTCTTCAGGTTGTGGACGCGTGCGCCTCTGATCTTTATAGAATCGGACATTGAACTCAAGTTGGGTGGGGTTTCTTTTATTATAAAGGGTTGGACGAGAGGCTTATCCGGCGCAAGCTGGCCCGCTGGTACGATCGCCATAAGCGGTCGCTGCCGTGGCGCGAAACCGCGGACCCGCACGCGATCTGGATTTCGGAGATCATGCTGCAACAGACGCGTGTGGCGGCGGTGATTCCGTACTACCAGCGCTTTTTGGCCCGATATCCCGACGCGGCGGCACTGGCGCAAGCGCCCGAAGAAGAGGTGCTGACGCTATGGAGCGGGCTGGGGTACTATTCACGAGCCAGAAATTTGCAGAAGGCGGCGCGGCAGATCGTGGAACTGGGGGCGTTTCCGCCGACCCACGCCGGGATTCGCGCGTTAGCTGGAGTGGGCGATTATACGGCGGCGGCGGTGGCGAGCATCGCGTTCGGGCTGCCGCATGCTGTGGTCGATGGCAACGTGCGTCGCGTAATTGCGCGGATTACAAATGGAAAAGGCAAGGCGCAGGAAGTTGCGGATTTGCTGCTGGATCGGAAGAATCCATCTCGATCGAATCAGGCGTTAATGGAACTTGGCGCGACGGTATGCGTGCCGCGCGATCCGCACTGCGGCGAGTGTCCGATCGCTGCGGAGTGCGAGGCTCGGAAGCTTGGCACGCAGAATGAGTTGCCGGAAAAACGGACCAAACCGACTCCCGTCCATTTGAAACGAGTCCTGTTGGTGATCAAGCGTAAGGGTGAGGTTCTATTAGCTCCGAGCACCCGGGTGCAGGATTTTTGGGATTTGCCGGAGCCGTTCGAAGGCGCGCGGATCGGCGTCAGGCTGGGCGAATTTTCGCACACGATTACACATCGGCACTATCGGTTTACGGTGCATGAGGCTTTGGCGCGGGCAACGCCAGAAAGTTTCCGGTGGTTCGGGCTTGAGGGGATTGATGGGATTCCGCTAAGCACGACCGCGAAGAAGGGATTGCTATACGCCGCGCTTATCGCCCCATAGATCGATGTGCAGGCGCGGGCTGTAGCGAAACCGCTCATTCTTGCAGATTTCGACGATCCATACGGCGCGCTCGTAGATGGTCTCGACTGTGGTGCCTTCGGCCATCAGCACGACGCGGCTCCGATCGGCATTTGTTTCCTCAATGATCGTTTTGATTTCTTCTAAATCTTCGGACGCTGAAACCACGAATTTCAGTTGATAGGGATACTCGGCCATGAGCTTCTTCAGCACCTCCGGCTGATAGCGCAGACGATCGTGCTGTGCGGCCCATCTGCCTCCGTCGCGACGATGAGGAGTCGAGTTGGCGAGCTTCGGACTGATACTCATCAGATCGCAGGTGACGGGTGTGTAGACCGTGCCCGCCGTCTCAATGGTGATGTGCAGCCCCTGTTCCTTCAGCCTTTGCGTCAGCAATCCGATCATGGGCGCGATCATGGGCTCGCCGCCTGTCACGACTACGTGGGTCGGCCAATCCCTGCGCACCGCGGCGAGAACTGTGCCGAGCATCAACTCGTCTCCTTCGGGTTCCCAGGACGCGTAAGGCGTGTCGCACCATTTGCAGCGCAGATTGCAGCCGCTGAAGCGCACGAACGCACTGGGAACGCCCACCAGTATGCCTTCGCCTTGCACCGAGTAGAAAATCTCGGCGATATTCATTCTCGATATTTGAGAGGGTCCGGAATCCCCGCCTCCGAAAAGCCCTTCCGGCGCAGGAGACATGAGTCGCATTGTCCGCACGATTGACCGCCTTCCTCCGGATCATAGCAACTATGGGTGAGGGCAAAGTCGAGGCCGAGTTCGGAGCCCAGCCTGACGATGCCGGCTTTATTCAATTCCGCCAGCGGCGTGTGAATACGCAGCCGCGTACGCCCCTCAACGCCGGCCTTGGTCGCGAGGTTCGCCATCTGCTCGAAGGCGGCAATGAACTCGGGCCGGCAGTCGGGATAACCGGAATAATCGATGGCGTTGACGCCGATAAAAATGTCCGACGACTCCAACACTTCCGCCCAAGCCATCGCGAAGGAAAGAAAAATCGTGTTGCGCGCGGGGACATAGGTGATCGGGATGCCGGCGCCGATTTCATCGACCGAATGATGCTTCGGAACCGTCAAATCAGCGGTCAGAGCGCTGGCGCCAAACACGCGAAGATCGATCTTGGCAATCTTATGCTCTGCCGCGTGAAAATATTCAGCGACCCGTGCGGCGGCGGAAAGTTCGATGGCATGGCGCTGTCCGTAGTCAAACGAAAGCGCATAGCAATCGAATCCCTGGCGGCGCGCGAAACCGAGACAGGTAGCGGAATCGAGGCCTCCGCTCAATAGGCAAACGGCTCTTTTCATGATCCGGGAAATCTCATTGTAACGCGCGCCTGTAACCGAGTGATATCATCATCCGTTCAACCCTATATGGCCTCTCAACATCACCCTTTCGTCCCTGAGAACGTGAAGATGAAGGAGTTAACGTTGCGCGCCGTCCTGTTAGGACTGGTGATGACGGTGGTCCTTGGCGCTGCCAACGCTTATCTGGGCTTGCACGCCGGGATGACGATCGCCGCGACCTATCCCGCGGCCGTGATCGGCATGGCGGTGCTGCGCGCCTTCAGAAACGGAACAATCCTGGAGGAAAACATCGCGCGCACGGCGGGCTCGATCGGCGAATCGGTGGCGGCGGGGGCGATTTTCACGCTGCCCGCATTTGTCATCGCCGGCTCATGGACTTCGTTCGACCCCGCCCACGCCTATTGGAAATCGACCGCGCTGATGGTTATCGGCAGCGTGCTCGGCGTGTTATTCGTATCCCTCGTCCGGCGCGCGCTGGTGGAGGATCCGGAGCTGCCTTTCCCCGAATCAGTGGCGGCGGCGGAGATTCATAAGGCCGGACAACGCGGCGCGGACGCGGCACGATATCTATTTTGGAGTATGGGCCTGGGGACTCTGGTGCAGGCGTTGGGCGAGCTGAAGTTGTATGCCGTCGACAAGGATTTCATCGTTCGCATCGGCGAGCTTGGCAGGAGCGTAGTGCGTATGGGCCCGATCGGCAGCACGAAATTGCTGCAAACGGGAGCGATTTCGACAATCGCCGCGCCGACCGTGAGCCCTGCTTATCTCGGCGTGGGCTATGTGATCGGACTGGAGCTATCCGCGCTCAATTTCTCCGGCAGCGTGCTGGCGTGGGGATTATTGGTTCCGTTGTTCATGTATTTCCTGGGCCCACAGTTGCAAAATTTTATTCCGGCAGGAGCAACTGGTCAAGCCTTGAACGACGGCTGGGCCGCGCAGGCAGCGGCTGTTTGGCGCTATATCGTGCGTCCCATCGCCGTGGGCGGAATGATGGTGGGCGCGGCTTTCACGCTGTTTAAGATGCGCAATAATCTGACGTCGAGCTTGGGCCGCGCGCTGGGCGAACTTCGCCATGGCGCCCCACCGCTGGAATCGGTGGCGCGTACCGAACGCTACATGTCGGCGAAAACCGTGTTCGGTTTGATCGCTATCGTATTCGCATTGATGATCGTCCTCTACATTTACGTATCAGGCCTGGTGATGGCGGGCATCGTCGCCGCGATCGTCATGCTGATTGTCGGATTTTTCTTCGCTACCGTTTCCGGCAATCTGGTGGGCGTGATTGGATCGTCGAACAACCCAGTTTCGGGGCTGACGCTGTCGACTCTGATCATCGCCGCGGTGTTGATGGTCGCATTGGGAGTCGGCGGCCCGGGAGGGGTTGCGGTGGTGCTCGCCGTCGCGGCAGTTGTCTGCGTTTCCTCCGCGGTCGCGGGCGAACTGTTACAGGATTTCAAAGCCGGATATCTGCTGGGCGGCACACCGCGATCCATCCAGATTGTCGAATTGCTCGCCGTCGTGGTGGCCAGTTCCGTGATGTATTATCCGCTCTACGTGTTGCAGGTCGCCAACATTAAAGGAGGCGGCACGGGATTCGGCGATCCGAAGCTCGCCGCGCCGCAAGCGGGGTTAATGGCTGCCCTCGCGCAAGGCATCGTCGGAGGCGATATGGCGTGGCCGCTGGTGATCGCGGGGATGGCGTTCGGCGTCGCGATGATCATGTTCAAGGTCCGCAGCCCGATGCTGGTCGCGGTCGGCATGTATCTGCCGTTTCCCACCACCTTCGCGATTTTCGTGGGAGGCATCCTGCGCTGGATCACCGACCAATTGAGCCATCGCGCGGGACACAACGAGGCGCAGCGCATCCGCGTCGAGAGCGTCGGCATTCTGGCGGCCAGCGGCTTGATCGCGGGCGAGGCTCTCACGGGGCTGGTCTTTGCGTGGTTCAAATATAAAGATATTCCGGTCCACGAATTCTTCCAGAACCCTTCCTATTTAGGCGGATTCGCCGTGCTGCTGGCGTTGTCGTTCATCATGGTCCGATTGCCGCTCGCCAAGGCCGGACGTCCGGAAGATCCCGCGCCGCCTCCCGCAATGATGTAACTGACGTAAATGAATCGTCCGCCGATTCTCGCAGCGTACGCCATCGCGGTACTTTGGCTCTGCCAGTTCCTGACTGTCCGCTATAACTACGGCGGCAACTGGACCGGTCTGTTCTGCATCGCGCCGCACATGCCGGTGCCGGACTTCCTTCGCTCCGAGCGTCTCTACATTTTCCCCAACAGCGATGGCTACGACGGGCAGATTTTTCATCTCATCGCGCATGATCCCTGGATGACGCGTGGATCGGCAGACTCCATTGTCGGCGCGGCGTTTCGATACCAGCGAATTCTTGTGCCCGCGCTCGCATGGACGCTTGCACTAGGGCGCGACGAGCATATTCACGCGGCCTACATCGCGGTGATCCTGGGATTCGCGTTCGCCGGAGTATTCTGGCTCGCGCGTCTCGCCCAATTGCGAGGATTGCATCCAGCTTGGGGGCTCGCGTTCCTCGCCGTGCCCGCGACCATCACGTCGCTCGATCGCATGACTGCCGATATCGCGCTGGCAGCGTTCTGCGTCGGCTTCGCGCTATATGTGGAGTCAGGGTCGCCGTGGCGGGTAGTTCTGATTCTTGCCTGTGCGGCCCTGACGCGCGAAACCGCGGTCTTGATCGTCATCGGTTACTGCATCTTCCTGCTGACCCGCAACCAAATCGCCAGGTCGATCGCCGCCGGGTGCGCGCTGCTGCCTACTGGCGCGTGGTTTCTCTATGTCACACATGGCGCGGCGAACTCCGCCGCGATCAAGTATCTCGGCTGGGTGCCTTTGTCCGGATTCGTCGAACGGATTGTTCACCCGGCGGTGTATCCGCTCGCTGTTTGGAAAAACGACCTCGCCAGGCTGTTCGATTTCGTCGCCCTGGCAGGCGTTGCTCTGGTGTTGATCGCCGTGGCACGCATGGCGGCCCGAAGACGCTGGAATGCCGAAGCCGCCGCAATCTACGCTCTAGCGCTCGCTGTCATATTTCTGCATCGCCGCGATGTCTGGGAGGACGCGTACGCCTTCGGCCGCGTCCTCTCTCCATTGCTTCTGCTCACCTTCGTCCAACGCCTCGGCTTCGCCGCGCTCGCGCCCATGGTTCTGATCGATCTTCGAATCTCGCTCAACATCGGAGTCGAATTGGAAGGCATCGTGCGCGGACTGCTAAAGTAAAAGATTGTCGCGGATCAGTTCCTCATCGCCCTCAAATTCAACTGATAATGTACGCTGGCCGCAGCTTTATCTCGGTCTCGGGTTCACCACCCTGGCCACTCTGATCCTGGAGCTGTCGCTCACGCGGATTTTTTCGGTGGTTTTCTACTACCACCTTGCTTTCCTGGCGATCTCAATCGCCCTCTTCGGCCTCGGCGCGGGCGGAGTATTTTCTTACGTGGTTGCCGCGCGCCCCGGCAGTCTTTACGTGAAACTGGGAGCGCTCGCGCTGACCAACAGTCTTTGCGTCGTGGCGTCGTTGTGGTTCATTCTCTCGCGCCCGGCCAACCCTGGGAACTTCACGCTGGGCGCTGTCTACTTCGCCAGTGCGCTGCCATTTTTCTTCGCTGGAACCGTCGTTTCCATCGCGATCTCCGAAGCGATTGATCGCGTCGATCGCGCTTATTTTTTCGACCTTGCCGGCGCCGCCGCGGGCTGCCTCCTGCTGATCCCTTTTCTGGAGCTGTTCGGCGGACCCAACACTCTGATCGCGGCGGGCGTGCTTTTCGCAATTTCCGCCGCCATCTGGTTCAATCAGGCCGGAGCGTTCCGCCGCCGTGCGATGGCCGTACTTGTTTCGCTCCTGTTAGTCGGTCTGATGGTGGTCAACGGCAAGCGCGGCCGCCTGCTCGATATTCATGTGGCGAAAGGCCAAGCCCTGCCGGATGAGAAATTCGTCGCCTGGAACGGTATCTCCCGCATCGGAGTTTCTCAGACGGGCGGCAACTGGAGCATCGTTATCGATGCGGACGCGGCCACCGGCATTTCTCCCTACGATTGGGACAACCTCGCGGAGCAGGATCGGGCACAGCTGCTGCATCAGGGTCCTGGCTTTCCCTATGCGATGCGCCCCGGCGCCAGCGCGCTGATCATCGGCCCCGGCGGCGGTTACGACGTGGCGCGCGCGCTAGCCTCCGGCAGCCGCGATATCACGGCGGTTGAGATCAACCCGATCATCGCCAACGATGTGATGCGCGATAAGTTCGCCAAAGAAAGCCACCACATTTATTTGCGTCCGGGCGTGGTCCTTCATGTCGAAGACGGCCGCTCCTTTGTGCGCGGCAGCGACCGGAAATATCAGGTGCTGCAAGCCACGCTGGTCGACACCTGGGCCTCCACCGCCGCCGGGGCCTTCGCGCTCAGCGAAAATAATCTCTACACCACCGATGCGTTCACTGACTATCTGGAGCACCTCACCGACGACGGAGTCCTCGCGTTCACGCGCTGGGGCTTCGACCCTCCACGCGAATCTCTTCGCCTGATTTCGCTCGCCATGGCCGCTCTGCCGCGTGTCGGCGAGACCGACCCCGCGCGCCACGTGATGGTGGTTCGCGAGGATACCGCGAAGATCAAAGGATGGGGCGCGCTCGATACCGTCCTCATTTCGCGCAAGCCTTTTTCCGATGCCGACGTCGCGCGGGCGCGTCAAATTATCGCCGATGGGCATATGGACGAAGTCTATTTGCCTGGGGACGCTCCCAAAAACGCCTTCGGTCAACTGCTGACCAGCGCCGATCCGGCGGCCTTCTGGCGCGATTATCCATTTGACGTTTCACCCATCGGCGATGACCGTCCGTTCTTTTTCTATACCGTTCAGCCGCGCGACCTGTGGAATTATATCGCCACCGCCAATCGTAACAGCGCGGATTTCAAGGTGAATCGCGCCGTTCCGCTGCTCTTCAGCCTGATGGCGGTCAGTTTGTGCGCTACCGCGCTGATCCTTCTCGCGCCGCGCTTTTTACTCGGAACACGTCTTCCGAAACAAAAAGGTGTCATCGCGTTTTTGTGGTATTTCATCTGCCTCGGCGCGGGCTACATTCTGATTCAGGTCGCGCTGATCCAGAAATTCGTCCTACTCCTGGGCCATCCCACCTACGCGCTAGTGGTGATTATTTTTTCGATGTTGGTCGCCAGCGGCATCGGCAGCTTCTTCAGCCGCCGCGTGATTTCGGACGATGACGGCCGTCTGTCGCGCCTACTCTGCGCCATCGCGATCCTGGTTGCGGTGCTCGCCTTCGGCGCACGCCCGCTCACGCAGGCCGCAGCTACTTGGCCGCTTTGGGCGAAAATGGGGATCACCGTGCTTGCCATCGCGCCCGCCGCTTTCCTGATGGGCATGCCGTTTCCGAGCGGCCTGCGTCGACTCGAACACCGCCATTCGCCATCGATTCGATGGGCCTGGTCGCTGAACGCCGCGGCCAGCGTGCTCGGCTCTGCCGGGGCGATTTTCCTGGCCATCTATATCGGCCTGCGCGCGACGCTTCTGGTCGGGGGCGCTCTCTATCTCTGCGCGCTCCTCGTCATCCTCGCCACGAAACAGATAGCAACTACTCGCCCGCCAGCTTGATCAGCCGCGTCGCTTCTTCCACCTGCGCGCACATCGCCCGCAGCGCCTGGGCCACCCGATGCACCTGCTGATTCGCTTCATCCCAACGCTTCGCGTCGACCGCCTCGCGAATGCCGGGCAGAGTCTTCACCCCGTACCCCGTGTACATACCCGGCGCATAAATCTGGTGGCGGTACCATTCGCGATGCGGCAATCCGTCGGCCAGAAGAAGAGTCCTCTCGGCATGCTCCAACGCTTCGTTCACCTTCACCAGTTTTTCCGGCGCCACCGAAGCCACGCGCTTCATCAGCGCCGTCAATTCCGTATCGTAAGCCAGAGCAGCCCCGTGCAGCCGGGTCAACTGCGCCTGCACATCATGAAAATCCACCGTCCCGCCGCTCTTGAGCGCTTCTTTCTGAATGTCTTCGACATACGCGTGGACGGTGCGCGATAGGGTATGGAATTCAAACGGCAGCACCGGCGCATCGGCCAAACGGATCAACGTCGAGACCATCACCTGCGCCAACGTCTTGCCATATACCAGTTCGCCGTCGGAGAATCGATGGAACCAATCTAAGATGTCGTACGCCGAATGATACACACCGCCCACGTCCGCGCCACCGAACCCGAGGTTCAGACTTGCCACGCCCGCATGATGCAAAAAACCAACATAATCCGATCCCGATCCCAAGGCGCCCAGCTTGAATGCGATTCCTGCCCCGCCACGTGTCGATTCCAATAAACTCTTCTGCGTGACGGGATCGTTCAAATCGCGCAACACCTCGCGCATGAAGGTTTCGAGCGTATGCGATCCCGCCGCGCCAATCGCCCCGCGCCCGTTCGAATCGGAGTTGATATAGACCGCCGCCTTTCGCTCCAGTTCCTCCTGATGTTTCTCCGTCCACTCCGTCGAACCCACCAGTCCAAATTCTTCTCCGTCCCACAGCGCGAGCCGGATCGTCCGCTTCGGCTGCCATCCCTGCCTGCGCAGCTCCGCCAGCGTTCGCGCCGTTTCGAGCAGCACTGCGGCGCCGCTGATCGGATCGCTCGCGCCATTCACCCACGCGTCGTGGTGATTTCCGTACAAAATCCACTGGTCTTTATAAACACCGCCGGGAATGGTCGCGATCACGTCGAGCACCGGCTTATTCGTCCAGTCGAAATCAAGCTTCAGCCGCACCGTCGCCGGTCCCGGCCCCGCGCGATATGTGATCGGCAGAGCACCGCGCCAGGCTTCCGGAACCACTGGCCCACGCAGTTGTTCGAGCAACGGCTGCGCGTCGCCATAAGAAATCGGCATCACCGGAATTTTCAAAATAGTCTTCGCATCGGCGCGAGCCAGCCGCTTTGCACCCGGCACCGACGCCCAACCCGGCGTCAAAGGATCACCGGGATAAAGAGGCATATCCATCACGCTGCCGCGCTGCACTCCCTGCGCGGGCCGCATCGGACCGTTGGGATAAACGTCGCCTTGAAAATAGCCGTCGTCGCGCGGATCGGAATAAATCAGGCATCCTACCGCGCCGTTTTCCTGCGCCAGCTTCGGCTTGATCCCACGCCAACTGTGTCCATACCGTGCGATCACGATCTTGCCCTTCACATCGATGCTGAGCTTCGCCAACACCTCGTAATCTTCCGGCACGCCGTAATTTACATAGACCAGCGGCGCCGTCACATCACCCGTCGCGGAGTAAGCATTGAACGTGGGAATCTGATCCCGATCGTCGCCCGGTTCCTTGAGCAGCGCACGATAGCGAACCGGCTCCGTCATCTCAAGTGACCGCGAAGTCGGATAAGGCAGCAGCGCCTCGAACGTCTCGATCTGCGCGTCGAATCCCCACTCTTTAAACAGCCCCAGCGCGTACTCCGCTACGGCGCGTGAACCAGCAGAGCCTGCATGATGCGGCTTCGAAGCCATCCGCTCCATGTAAATCTTCAACCGCTCCCGCTGCGGAATCGCGGTCGCTTTTTCCTCACGATCATGCTCGGATTTCCATTGGTCGTTGCCAAATCCACGAATCGGAGCCTGCGAGAAGGCGGGAAAAATGAGGAAAAACAAAACAAAGACGCGAAACATGTCTAAACGATGCAGTGTAACATTCAGGAGGAAGCGGGATTAGACTGAAATCGATGCCTACCATGATCACTACCCGCGAACAACTCAGAGCGCTTGTGGATGATTTGCCGGACGATCTGTTGCCGGATGCCACCTCGGCATTGACTCATCTCGAAGATACTGAACCACTCTCGGCACAAGAAACCGAGGATGTTGAGTCTGCACTCGATGACATTCAACACGGCCGCATGATCTCGCTGAAGGACTTCTTCGTCGCGAACGTGGAAGAAAAGCTACTCCAGGTTCTAGCGATCGGTTCTCGGGGCCAAATTTATCGAGGACTGTAGCGTACCCCCACCCGCCCGAGCCTTCAAAAACCCCAAAAACTCCACCGTGCTCGTGGTCCGATGATCGAACGACGCCACCACTTTTTCATCCCCATCGAGCAGCGCATAATAAGGAATCGCCACCGTCGCGAATTTCTTATCCTGCACATCTTGATTCGCCTTCGACTCCGTGTCCGTGCCGTCGGTATACAACTCCACCAGCACCAGATCCTTCAATGCCGCCGCGATCTCCGGCCTCGGGAACATGTTGGCTTTCATCCAATGACAGTTAGTGCAGGCATAGCCGGTGAAACTCACCAGCACGAGTTTATTCTCCTGCTTCGCCCGCTCCAGCGCCTCGCGATACTGATTCTTCATCCATTCCGGACCAGCCTCAGCCGTAGCGCGTCCGCCGAATCCGCCCGTTGCTGCCGCCGGTACAAACGCGTCGAGTTCGCCCAGCGGCGCGCCGAACATTCCCGGCAATAAGCTGAAGGCGAAGATCAGAAACGCGCTCGCAATCAGCAATCGCGGGATGCCCAGCGTCTCGCCTTCTTCGACGCCCTCTAACTTCAGGAGACCCAGTAAATACAACCCCGCCATTGCGAACAGCACGAACCAAGCTGCCAGAAATCGCTCCCGAGTCAACCAGTTCAACTGCAACACCTGGTCGATGTTGGCCGCGTACTTCAACATAATGGCGAGCAGCGCGAACCCCATTACAGTTTTCACTCGCGCCAGCCATCCGCCGCTCCTCGGCAGCTTTTTCAAATAGGATGGAAACGCCGCCAGGAAGAAAAATGGAAACGCCAGGCCAGTGGCGAAGCTCGCCATCCCCAGCACCGGCTGCGAGCCTTTCAACTGTACTGACGCCGCTAAGAGACTGCCCACAAACGGCCCCACGCACGCAAACGACGTCAGAGAAAATGTCAGTCCCATCAACAGCGTGCCGACGTATCCGCCTCTCCGCGACGCGGCATCGAGCTTGGTCAGGAGGCTCGACGGCAAAGTAATCTCGAACGCCCCCAGCAAGCTCACCGCAAATGCCGCGAACACGATCGCAATGAAGCCGTTCACCCAGGGATTCGATGCCAGCTGCACCACTCCGAACGGACCCACCGCCGCCGTAACGCCCAATCCGAGCGCGCAAAACAGCACGATGATCCCGAGCGAGAACACGATCGCCTGCCTGATCCCGCCGCGATCGTTCAGGAAAAACGACACCGTGATCGGGATCATCGGAAACACGCATGGCGTAAAGATCGATGCCAGCCCCAGCCCGAACGCCGTGAGCAGAAACCCGAGCATTCCTTCCGATGATTTCGGCGAAGCGGTCGCCTTAACCGGGGCAGCCGTATCGATATATCCAGCCGGAGCCGCAAACGCAGCCACCGCCCGAGCGGAAGGGTCGACCGTCAAAATAAAAGACGCCGTCTTCGTCTTCGGCGGCAGGCATCGTTTCGAATCGCACACCGCATAACGAACCTGCGCCGTGATTTCAAGCGTCCCCGACGCCGCATCCTTCTTCACTTCATAAGGAATGACAAAGGCGGCTTCCTTTTCATAAAATTCAGCATTCGCAGCCAGCGCATCGTCATACTTCTGCTCCGGCTTGGGCTGAAAAACATGAGCGCGCGCTCCGCCCAGCGTAATCGTGACAGGAATCGTCGGCGGCGGAGTCGTCGCCGAATAAATGTGCCACCCCTCATCGATCTTCGCCGTCAGCCGCAGCGGAATCGTCGCACCCGGCGCAGCCTTCAACACATCCGAAGTCAGCGTCCACTCAACCGGATTAAGAGCCCCAAAACAGGACACACCGCCGAGCAATAGCAGTGTCGCTATTCTGACTCCTGACTCCTGGCTCCTGACTTCTCTTCTCATGCTTTAGCCGATGCCGCTCGATCCAACTCCGCTTCAATTTTCTCATTAATTTCGCCGTCGGCAAACTCCGCCGCCACGCGAATGGCATTTTTAATCGCCGTCGGGTTGGACCGCCCGTGGCAAATGATATTGACGCCCTTCACCCCGAGCAGCGGCGCCCCGCCGTATTCGGAATAATCGACGCGTTTGCGAAAATCCAGAAACGCGTTTCGAGCCAAAGCCGCACCGATCTTGCGCGTCACCGTCTCCGTCAGCGCGTCCTTCAGCATCGTGCGAATCATCTCGACTAATCCTTCGCTCACCTTCAGCGCGACGTTGCCGATGAACCCGTCGCACACTACCACGTCCGCGATCCCCGAGTAAATGTCGCGCCCTTCGACATTCCCGATGAAATTCAGCGGCAATGCCTTCAGCAATGGCGTCGCGGAACGCGTCAACTCGTTGCCTTTATGCTCCTCCTCGCCAATTGAGAGGAGTCCCACCCGCGGCTTCGGATTATGAAAAATGATGCGTGAGTAAATTTCACCCATCACCGCGAATTGCGCCAGCATTTCGGGAGATGAGTCCACATTCGCGCCCACATCTATAACGACGACGGGAGACCCCTTTACGGTAGGAAACGCCCCCGCCAGCGCGGGCCGGTCGACTCCGCGCACCATGCCCTGCACCATTTTTGCGGTCGCCATTGCCGCGCCTGTGTTGCCGGCCGAGACCACGCCATCCACCTCGCCCGCGCGCAGCAGTTTCGCCGCCACCCGGAGAGACGAATCCCGCTTGGTGCGGATCGCCTCGACGGCGTCCTCCATCGTGATCACTTCACTGGCGTGTACAATGCGGATCGGCAGATTCGCCGCTTCCGGATGCAGATCGAGTTCCCTCCGCACCACTTCTTCCACACCCACCAGGACCACGTTAATGTGCAGCTCCGCGGCGGCAAGAATCGCGCCTTCAACCTCAGATTTGGGAGCGTGATCGCCCCCCATGGCGTCAACCGCGATCGTTAGCATGTAGAGGAAGAAATTGCTACTGCTCCGCCACCTCAATCACTTCGCGGCCTTTGTATTTTCCGCAGTGCGGGCAAACGCGGTGCGGCAATTTCGGCTCATGACAGCTCGGGCATTGCGCCAGACTGGCCTTGGTCAGCGAGTCGTGCGTCCGCCTCGCGGATGTCCGCCGCTTGGAATGTCGTCGTTTCGGATTCGGCATAAATTAAATAGTCAGGATGCGTTGGACCTTCATTCTGGCTCGTGGCTACTGGCTACTGGCTCCTTCTTTCAATCGTTTTAGCGCCGCCCAGCGATCATCGGCCGAAGCCTTATGACAGGCGCATTCTTTCTGATTCCGGTTCTGTCCGCAGACCGGGCAAATCCCCTTGCAATCCTCGCTACAAACCCGCTGCATCGGCAGCGTCAGCAGGATAAATTCCCTCAAAACATCGTTGAGATCTATTCCGTCGCCTTCATAGAACCCCATCTCCGCTTCGCCTGCGTCGATCGCCTTCTCCTCGCCGTACCCCTCCGTTACCGGACGATAGTACAGTTCAAAATCGGCATCCACGGGACAAGCCGCCGGCTCCAGGCAGCGGTCGCAATCCGCTTCCATCTGGACATTTACATGCCCCTTCACACGAATCTCGCCCAAAAGATCGATCACCAGCTCCGCAATGCCCGAAGCCTTCAACGCACCCTTCTGCCGCAGCTTTGGATCGAAAAACTCGATTACCCCCGGCTCCAGCGTGACATCAAAGGTACGCGCCTTTAGCTCTAGCTCACGAATATGAAAGAACAAGGCAAACCTCTTACCGGGTGAAAATCCAGTATATCAAGGACTTCCCCCGTTCTGCCACTCACCCTCCCGCCCTCTGCTACATTGAGGTTATACATGATCGTCGAGATCGATGGCGTTTCCCTGCATCTTGCTCATCCCGATGAGCTTTCCGTCACCTGGGTAGGCCAGGAGGAAGTCATGCGCCAGTTATTGGCCGCCTGGCTGGTCGTTGACCCGCAGGATCTTCCCATGAATCCCCGCTTGCTCGGCAAACCCGGCGTCGGGAAAACCACGCTTGCCTATGCCGCCGCCAAACGTCTTGGACGCGAAGTTTTCATACTCCAAGCCACCGTCGATACGAGGCCCGAAGACCTGCTCGTCACCCCCGTCATCGAAGGCCAGGCGCGGCTTCGTTATGTCGCCTCACCGCTGGTGACCGCCATGCTCCGCGGCGGAATCGTGATCCTCGACGAAGGCAACCGCATGAGCGAGAAAAGCTGGGCCAGCCTCGCCCCACTGCTTGATAACCGCCGCTATGTCGAATCTATCGTCGCCGGAATCAAAATCAAAGCCCATCCCCTGTTCCGCCTCGTGGCCACCATGAACGACGACGCCTCCACCTTCGATCTGCCGGAATATATCCACTCCCGCCTGCAACCGCAAATCCTCATCGATTTCCCGGAAAGACATGAAGAATTCGCCATATTAAAAGAGAATTTACCCTTCGGCGAGGACCACATTCTCAATTATGTGACTGACTTCCTGCAACAGGCCCATACCGCGGACGAGCGCTATACCGCCCGCGACGGTGTCAATATCGCCCGTTTCGCTATGAAACTGGCGCAGCAGGCCGGAACCCCGGTCGACCCCGAACTGATCCGCACCGCGATCGTGCAAACCCTCGGCGAAGAGGCCCTGCGGTATGTCACTCGAATCTGAAATCCGCAGTCTCGAACGAGGCCGCTTCCGCTACTTCCCCGTCGTCCCCGGCCGAGTCGAATTCGCCGCCGCCTTGCGTAAATTCCTTTTAGCCGAAAAACCCCCGATCATCGCCGTCGAATTGCCTGGTTTTCTCGCCGATCATTATAAACGAGCCTTAGAACGCCTCCCGGAAATGTCGGTAATTCTTTATATTCCCGACACCAATGACGACGATAATCCCGCTCTCTATGTCCCCGTCGAGCCCTCCGACCCTTTCACCGAGGCCTTGAGAACCGCCCACGAACTCGGCTCCGAAATTCTGTTCTTAGAACCCGACTCCGCCGACCGTCCTCACCTTCCCGATACCTATCCCGATACGTACGCCGTCCGCTATATCGGTCTCGAAAAATACATTGAGGCTTATCGCGTCTGGCCTCAGCCTCGCAACGACGACGTCACCGCCCACGCCAACGCCATGGCCTGGAAGCTTCAGGGAGCCGACCCGTCGGCTCCCGTCGTGGTCGTCGTCTCTCTTAACCTGCTCGACCCTCTTCTCGACGCCATGGAGTCACCTCAGGAACCTCCTCCGCGCCACCCCAAACATTTCGACATCCAATTGTTGAATCCTCATCCCGATTGCCTCGCCGAAATCACCGTCGAATATCCCTATTTGCAGGAGCGCTACGAATTCTCCCGCCTCGATATTGAGGAAGAAGACCGCCTCGATCGCCCTAAAGTCCAGCTAGCCCTCCTGCGCGAAGCCGAAAAGAAATATGAGGATTCAACGGGTGAAAAAATAGCGCATTGGATGCGCCGCATGATCGCCCGCTACACACGCAATCTGGCCCATATGTCCGGCGATCTGGTCGCCAATGCCTACGACTTGGCCGTCGCCGCCCGCTCCGTGGTCGACGATAACTATGGCTGGGAAGCCTGGCAGATGGCCAACCGTTACCTGGCGCAGCACGAACACTCCGACCTCGAAACCGTGCGCCTGTCGGCGTCTGAGATTTGGATCAACACCAAGCGCCTGCGCATCCGCCGCCGTCTCCCCCGCGCCAAGCAGCGTCTTAAGCCGACCGGCATCAAGCCTCGCAAGAGAGAAAAAACTCCCGGCGAATGGGCGAAACAAACCACCGGCGAAGCCATCTGCTCCTACCCACCGGAGGACCTGTTAATCGAAGAATACGGCCGTTTTTTAAAGAAAAAAGCCAAAGCCCTGCTTTCTGAGGAGCGCATCCGTGTGGAGCCTTTCACCACTTCGCTGCTCGATGGCATCGACCTCCGGGAAACCATCCGCAACTGGCACCAGGGAAAAATCTATGTCCGTCAAGCCGATCGTCTCGCCGGCGAAGTGGGCGCCGTGGTTCTGATTTTTGACGAAGACCGCGACGACCGCTATCAATATCTAACCACCTGGCTCGGCGAACATCAGAACGAATCGGATATGGCCTTCTATTCGACGTTTCCCTTCGATAACATCGTCGGACCGGGTATCGGCCGCGCTGAATATGGAGGCCTGTTGATGACCCTGCCCCCGCGCCGCCTCTTCGATGTCTGGTCCGACGACGATTATCAATTTGCCGAATCGAAGCCAGAACGGCTCCTCATGGCCGCTCTAGATTACTCGGTGGAACGTTTCGTTGTTTATGTAGCCGCGAAGCCCCCCAGAAGCATTTTCCGCTCCATCGCGTCCCATTTAGGCCGCAAGATCCTCTACGTCCCGATCGGCGCCCTTTCGCCGACAAAAGTAAAACGCCTGCGAATTGTCCACGTCCTAGACAGCTACGACCGCCGCGCCGAAGCCAAAGACTACCTCTGGTAGACCTCGCAAAGCCTAGTCCAGCCGTAGCACGCTCATAATCCGGCCGCAAAATACCCGACCGCAACCGCAAAACAAAACCTAGTACCAATTCCATTTTCTTCTATCGGGCCGAGCACCCCTGCCACTCTACCGAAAGCTTTTCGCCAAACGGCAAAGAGACGGGAGTGCCCTATCCCGCTACAATAGAAAGAAAAATGTGGATCGTTAGAATTGCCCTCGACAGGCCCTACACGTTCGTAGTGTTGACGTTGTTAATCCTGTTGATCAGCCCGCTTGTAATACAACGCACGCCGGTTGACATTTTCCCTAACGTAAACATTCCAGTGGTCGTTGTGCTGTGGAATTACGTCGGCCTCAGCTCCGAGGAAATGGAGGAGCGCATCACAACCGTCTTTGAGCGCAACCTCACCACCACCGTCAACGACATGGATCACGTCGAATCGCAGACCTATAACGGCAAGAGCATCATCAAAGTATTTTTCCATCCCAACGTGCATATTGAGATGGCCGTGGCGCAGATTACCGCACAGGGAGCCTCCGCCGTCCGCCAGATGCCGCCCGGCACCACCCCGCCTTTCATTCTTGTCTATAACGCTTCGAGCGTTCCCATCGTCCAACTCGCTCTCTCAGGAAAAGGTCTCTCCGAGCAGCAACTGTTCGATTATGCGATTAACAGCATCCGCACCGGCCTCGCTACCGTGCAGGGCGCCTCGATTCCTTATCCCTACGGCGGCAAGCAGCGCCAGGTGATGATCGATATCCGGCCGGATCTGCTCCAATCCAAGGGCCTTTCGCCCGCCGATGTGGTGAACGCGGTCAATTTACAGAATCTGATTCTTCCCTCGGGAACTTCGAAAATCGGGCCGTTTGAGTACGATGTCGACCTCAACAACAGCCCAACGCGCGTGCTCGAACTCAATAACTTGCCGATCAAGGCGATGAACAACACCACCATCTATATTCACGATGTGGCCAATGTTCGCGACGGCTATTCGCCCCAAACCAACATCGTTCTTCGCGACGGCCAGCGCGGCGTCCTGATGACCATCATGAAAGTTGGCCAGACCTCGACTTTGGACATCGTCAAGAATGTTCGCGAATCGCTACCGGCTATCATGGCCACGCTTCCGAAAGAGTTGAGGATCGAGCCGATCGCCGATCAATCGATCTTTGTGCGCGCGGCCGTCAGTGGCGTCGTTCGGGAGGCGATTATCGCCGCCTGCCTCACCGCCGCAATGATTCTTCTGTTCCTCGGAAGCTGGCGCAGCACCATCATCATCGCCGTTTCGATTCCCCTGTCGATTCTGATTTCCATCTGCGTGATGAGCGCCCTGGGCGAAACCATCAACATCATGACGCTCGGCGGGTTGGCGCTCGCCGTCGGAATCCTGGTCGACGACGCTACCGTCGAAATCGAAAACATCCATCGCAACCTCGTCAACATTCCCGAAGTGGTGCCCGCCATTCTCGAAGGCGCGCGGCAGATCGCCGTGCCCGCTCTGGTTTCGACCCTGTGTATTTGTATCGTGTTCCTGCCGATGTTCCTGCTCACCGGCGTGGCCCGCTATCTGTTTATTCCGCTCGCCGAAGCGGTGGTGTTCGCCATGCTCGCGTCGTATTTCCTTTCGCGAACCCTGGTTCCCACCATGGCTATGTATCTATTCAAGCCGCATCAGCATGAGGAACACGCGCCCGCGGCTTGGAATATCCCTGCCCGTATGCAGCTTGCGTTTGAAAGACTGCTCGACCGGATGCGCGACGCATTTAAAGGAATGCTGGCCGTCTGTATCGCCCATCGCGGTCTGTTTATCCCGCTCTTTTTGGCGGCTTGCTGCGCGACATTTTTCCTGGTGCCGTGGCTGGGCCAGGATTTCTTCCCGTCGACCGACGCTGGCCGTTTCAACTTGCACATGCGCACCAAGACAGCCACGCGCATTGAGGAATCGGCCCGCACCAGCTCCGAGGTGGAAGCGGCCATCCGCCGCATCGTCCCGGCCAATGAAATCGCCAGCCTGATCAACAATATCGGACTCCCCTACAGTTCCATCAACATGTCCTACAGCACCTCCGCGCCCATCGGCACCATGGACACCGATATTCTGGTGACGCTTACTGAGGAGCACAAGCCGACCGATAATTACGTGAAGGAGCTGCGCCAAAAATTGCCGCGCGAATTCCCCGGCGTGCTTTTTTATTTCACTCCGGCCGATATCGTGACCCAGATCCTGAATTTCGGTTTGCCCGCGCCCATCGATATTCAAGTGCAGAGCCAGGATTCGGAGGCCAGCCGCGAGTTCGCCACCAACCTCCTCATGCAGCTAAAATCGGTGCCCGGCACCGCCGACCTGCGCGTGCATCAGCCCTTCGACCAGCCCAAGATTCATATCAACGTCGACCGCACGAAAGCGGTGGAGAGCGGATTCACCCAGTTCGACGTCGCCAACAGCGCCCTCGTCTCGCTCAGCGGCAGCACCCAGACCAATCCGCAGTTCTGGCTCGACCCGCGCAACGGCGTCAGCTATAGTCTGGTGGAGCAGACGCCCCAGTTCGCGGTTGCCTCGCTCAACGATTTGCGAAACATCCCGATCGCGTCCACCTCAGGCTCGACTGCTACCGGAGTCGCCGCGCGGCCCGAAATTCTGGGCGACGTCGCGACCATGAGTCGAGGCTCCGGTCTGGCCGTGGTTTCCCACTATAATATCCGCCGCGTGGTCGACATTTTCGGTTCCATCCAGGATCGCGATCTGGGCGCGGTCGGCAACGATATCACCAAAATTGTCGACGCCAATCGCAAGAATCTGCCGCGCGGAATGACGGTCCTGATTCGCGGCCAGTACAGCACCATGCAAACCTCCTTTGCCGGATTGCTGGGCGGCCTCGCACTCGCGATTGTGCTGGTTTACGCGCTGATCGTGGTAAATTTTCAATCCTGGTTGGATCCGTTCATTATTATTACCGCCCTGCCGGCGGCCCTGGCGGGAATTGTCCTGTTCCTTTTTGCGACCCACACCACAGTCAGCGTCCCCGCCTTGATGGGCTCCATCATGAGCGTAGGCGTCGCCACTTCCAACTCTATTCTGGTGGTCGCCTTCGCCCGGGAGCGCATGGACGAAGGGGAGGCGCCGAACCAGGCCGCGCTCGACGCAGGCTTCACCAGGTTTCGTCCGGTGCTGATGACGGCCCTTGCCATGATCATCGGAATGGTGCCCATGGCGCTCGGCTTCGGCGAAGGTGGCGAGCAGAACGCCCCTCTCGGACGCGCCGTCATCGGCGGCCTGGCCTTTGCCACGGTTGCTACTCTGTTCTTTGTACCCACGGTGTTCAGCTTCATGCACAGCCGCCGTGTAACTGGATCGAAAGTATAAAATGCTTCGGACTCTGAAAGTATTACTCATCGTCGTTCTGGTCGTGTTGATCGCGGGTTTCGTCGTCGTTCGCGGTATCCATTCGCGCATCGACGCCGCCGCCGTGATTAAGGAGAGGACCCTCGATCAGTCGGTCCCCTCCGTCGCCGTGATTCATCCCAAGCGCGGCGAGCTTAAGGAGGAAATCGCCCTGCCCGGCAATATTCAGGCCTTTGTCGATGCGCCTGTCTATGCCCGCACCTCCGGTTATTTGAAAAAGTGGTACAGCGATATCGGTACCCGCGTGAAAACCGGGGACCTGCTGGCCGAGATCGATTCGCCCGAGGTCGACCAGCAGCTCGATCAGGCCAAGGCACAGCTCGCCACCGCGCAAGCCAACCTCAGGCTGGCCAAAATCACCATGGACCGCGACCTCGGAATCCTCAAGGATGCGATCCCCCGCCAGGACGTGGATAACGCGGTCGGCACCTATGAAGCCGACAAAGCGACGGTCGATTCGATGGCCGCCAATATGAAGCACCTGGAACAACTGGTGGCCTTCGAAAAAGTGTTCGCGCCCTTCGACGGCCTCATCACCGCGCGCAATACCGACGTCGGCCAGTTGATCAATTCAGGAAACGGCGGCCTCGCGCAGGAGCTGTTTCGCATCTCCTCCACCACCAAGCTGCGCATCTTCATCAACGTGCCGCAGGTCTACTCCGAAGCAGCGGTTGCGGGCGTGAATGCCGATCTCACTTTGACCGAAAGGCCCGGCCGCCATTACACGGGAAAGGTCGCCCGCAACACCGGCTCGATCGATCCCACCACGCGCACTCTGCTCACGGAAGTCGATATCGATAACACCTCCGGCCAACTGATGCCGGGATCGTATGCCGAGGTTCATCTGAAGCTTCCCACCGCCACCGCGACCATGGTCGTGCCGGTAACCGCGCTGATTTTTCGCGCCGAAGGATTGCAGGTCGCCGTCGTGCGCGACGGAAACAGAGCGGAACTGGTTCACGTCACTCAAGGCCGCGATTTCGGCACCGAAGTCGAGATCACCAGCGGCATCACCGCTCAGGATTTCGTGATCATCAACACCCCGGATTCGCTCACATCCGGCGCCCCCGTCCGCGTCGAACCCGTCAACGGACGCTCCTGATTACTGCTTGTCGTAAACCGATTTTCCCTGGTAAGGCTTTGCCGTCGTTGGTCTGCGTCCGCGTCTTGCCGTCCTTCGAAATCACGAATCGTACCGTCGTAGGGCGGTCCCCCCCGGATCGCAGCCGACGCCCTCGTCGGCTCTTCTTTCCGCTACACTATGAAATCTAGTTTTCCCTTTTCCAGGAGATGCAATGAAAAAGCTCACGATTGCCGGCATGACAACATCATCCGTCGGTCTGTTGTTTCTGATCACGGTCCGCCCTAGTCCCGCGCAACCCGACGATGCGGCGCTGATCGCCAAAGCCAAGGCCATTCACTCCCACGTCCTCAAGCTCGACACGCACAACGATATCGAGCCTTCAAACTTCACCCCGGATTGCAACTACACCATGCGTCTCACCACGCAGGTCAACATCCCGAAGATGGTCGAAGGAGGCATGGACGTCTCGTTCATGATCGTTTACGTCGGCCAGGGGCCGCTCACGCCCGAAGGGTACGACAACGCATACCGGCAAGCGATAGCGAAGTTCGACGCCATTCATCGCTTGACGGAAAAAATCGCGCCCGATAACATCGGCCTGGCGTTGACCCCTGCCGACGTTCTGCGCTTGCACAAGAAGAATCTTCGCATCGCCGTCATCGGTGTCGAGAACGGATATCCCATCGGCACCGATATCAAAAAAGTGAAGGAATTCTACGACCGCGGCGGCCGCTACATGTCGCTCGCGCACAACGGCAACAGCCAGCTCGCCGATTCGAATACCGGCGAAACGCAAGGCTATCTCTACAACAACGGACTCTCGCCGCTCGGCCGCGAAGTCATCGCCGAAATGAATCGCCTCGGCATGATGGTCGATCTCTCGCATCCGTCCAAGGGCGCAAATATGGAAGCCATGCGGCTTTCTCAAGCTCCTGTCATTGCGTCGCATTCCGGCGTGCGCGCCCTCGCCGACGTCAGCCGCAATATGGACGATGAGCAGTTGCTCGCTCTCAAAAAGAACGGCGGCGTGATTCAAATCGTCGGGTTCGCCTCTTACGTCAAAACCGATTCGAAAGAGCGAATCAACGCTTTAACAAAGTTGCGTGACGACTTCGGGCTAACCCAAGGCGGTGGACGCGGCGGCCGAGGCGGCGCAGGTCGTGGACGCGGTGAAGGCGCTAATGCGGATCACGTCTGTCCCGTAGAAAACGCCAGCACGCCCGCTCCGGCAGCCCGTGGTGGCCGAGGCCGGGGATTCCCACCCCTCGACGCCCTCTCACCCGAGCAACGCGCCCAGTATGACAAGCGCCTGGCCGAGATCGACGCAAAATTTCCGCCCGCGGCCCGAGCCAATGTGAAGGACTTCGTAAATCACATCGACTACGCCGTGAAGCTCATCGGAATCGATCACGTGGGAATTTCATCGGACTTCGATGGCGGCGGCGGAATTGACGGCTGGAACAGCGCCGCGGAAGCATTCAATGTCACCCTCGAACTGGTGCGCCGCGGCTACACGGAAGAACAGATCGGCAAGCTGTGGAGCGGCAATCTGCTTCGCGTTTGGGGAGAAGTAGAGCAGGTCGCGCAAAAACTCCGAAAAAAATAATCACGATGGAGGATGACGGCCTCACAAACTTCGAAGCCTTTGGAGCCGCGCCCCTGCCCGCCGCCAACGACGAAGGCTACGTTGAACGGGAGGGAGCCCGAATCCATTACGCTGCGTACGGCGTCGGCATGCCCGTGATCCTGCTGCACGGCGGCCTCGGTCATAGCGGCAATTGGGGCTATCAAGTGCCGGCGTTAACCAGCAGCGGCTATCGTGCCGTTCTCATCGATAGTCGAGGCCACGGCCGCAGCACCCGCGACGCGCGCCCATTCTCTTATGAGTTGATGGCGGATGATGTTCTTGCCGTGATGGATGCGCTCCATCTTGCAAAGGCAGCTTTCGTCGGCTGGAGCGATGGCGCCTGCACCGCCCTGATCCTCGCCGCGAAAGCTCCCTCCCGCGTCGCGGGTGTCTTCTTCTTCGCCTGCAACATGGACCCCAGCGGCGCAAAGCCGTTCGAAGCCACCCCAACTCTGAACTGTTGCTTCGCCCGGCACAAGAAGGATTACGCCGCCCTTTCGGCGACCCCTGACCACTTCCAGGACTTCGTCGCCGCCGTCACCCAGATGCAGCAAACGCAACCCAACTACTCCGCGCAAGATCTCGCGCAGATCAGCGTGCCAGTCCAGATCGTACAAAGTGAGCACGACGAATTCATCAAACGCGACCACGTAGAACATCTCGCAAGGAGCATCCCCAACGCCGAGTTAATCATCCTACCCGGCGTAACCCACTTCGCCCCTCTACAGCGACCCGACCAATTTAACACCGTAATACGAAAGTTCCTCGAAAAATTATGAGTCGCGCAACTAACCGTCAGCAACAGTCCACCGTGGGGCAGGTTGCCAACAGTTGCCAACCTGCGGACCAATTGCCAATCGGTCCATCCGGGCGCAGCCCGGACACCCTAGGACGAGAATCCGGCGGCAGAGTGTCGACGCCGGAGCCCCCGTGTGCCTCCTACAGAACCCCGACTGTAAAGGAGGGGATTTCCGCAGGGAGCGCAGTCTAGGGATGATCACGGCGATAATAGAACCATGGAATTGGCGATCGCCATCCAAATCGAAAAACTGCCCGAAGGAGTCTATCTAGCGACCTCAGACCAAATCCAGGGCTTGGTCGCGCAGGGACGCACCGTCGCGGAGACCCTCGAAATCGCCCGTGATGTCGCGAGAAAACTAATCGAGGCTCGCAGGGAGCATGACGAGCCCCAAAATCTGCCCGCGGCCGAAGGCCGAACAGATTACACCATCGTCGTTGCCGCCTGAATGGGCCGCCGGTTTCGGTTTCCGATACCGCGAGATCGCCCGCAAGCTGAGGGCCGCCGGTTTCGGGTTCGACCGCAAGTAGACATATGACCGGATTATCGGAAGCTGGCGAAGAGCGGAGGCCGCGCTGGTCCGGGCGAAAGGTTAACGATCAGCGGCAACCACCCAAAGTTGAGCTTTGGGCAGTCTCAACTGTTCAATGCGGTCGAACACAAGATGCTGGTTGTCTAGCCACCGGAGGTCGTAAGTCGAACTCACCGTTGGCCCAGTCAAACGACGCGGCTGGCTTCCCGCCTCGACGTCGACGATCCAGATGCCGGTGGTATGGAAAGTCGGCGGGGTTCCTCCTCCGTTCGGTCGGGGTGCGCCAGCAAATGTCGCGTACGCGATTGCGCGACCGTCAGGAGATGGTACGGCAAGGCCCGCAGGATCCTCCGGGCGGACCAACACCCGTCGTTGTTTACCGTCTGGGGTGCTGACGGTCAAACCGTCAGAAGTAAAAAACACGAGATGTGAGCCGTCCGCGAACCAAGGGTTCCAGCTCGGCTCCATCCATGTCCAATCGGCGTCGGGGTGAATGACAACGGGCCCGAGGTCGTGCCAGACTTTCTCTCGCGAATCGTAGATAGTTAGCGATTTGCTGAGGGTCCCAGGGCCAGCCGCGATATAGCGTTCGTCAGGGGAAGGGGCCAACCACTCGCCCAGAGACTTTTCTTTATAGTGCGGTGAAAACTCGCCCTGAGGGGTGACGAGCACCGAGTCGACCCATTTTTGACGAACCCAATTTTGACGAATCCAAACAAAGTTCCCCAGGGTCGAAAGGTAGGCCACGCGTTCCATGCATTCGGAGGCCCTTGCGGGCAAAATCTCTGGAGGGCAGGTGCGTCCCCCCTCACGACTTGAGCCATCCTCAGAAAGCAGGGAGTAGGACCAGTCGCGAAACGAGACGACGCCCTCCTTCTTCCAATCCGCCACGAAACCTTCCGTGAGGGTTGTAAGGGTGTGGCCAGTCCGATCCAGAACAATGACGCTGGATTGAAGGTTCGACCTTCCAAGACCGCCGCTTCCTCCTGGCCGAAACCAGCCCGTCCGAACGGCGACGATCTTCTTGCCATCAGGGCTGGGGATTGGATTGTACGCGTTCTCGGCAGACAGTTGCGTCTGCGCGACCGCGCTCGGAACGATTATCAGTGAAGCAAACACCGCATGCACGAGCCGCATTACATTGCCAGCGTAACCTAACGCGGGTGGGCCGAGGGCATTGCCTCTGCTCAGGCTCCTTGCTCTTTTTATAGACGATAAAGTATGTTGTCGTCTAATAAAACGCCCGCTCCTGCGTATCTTA
>Ga0116129_1000223_pt1 | contig 40603 bp, 34 predicted proteins | sample June2015DPH_17_2_FD_89732 | JGI IMG/M metagenome (GOLD analysis project Ga0116129, IMG submission 89732) | Peatland microbial communities from SPRUCE experiment site at the Marcell Experimental Forest, Minnesota, USA - June2015DPH_17_10 | ecosystem: Environmental > Terrestrial > Soil > Wetlands...
CCGGCGACGGCGAGCGCGCGGCTGAAGACGGTCTTCAAATCGAGATCTTCGTACCGCATCCACGAATTCGAGCTGGACGTATCCAGGTAAACGTTCGCGCAGAGATCCGCCAGCATGAGGGCTTCGCGGAAAAGACCGGCGCCGAAGTGCGGCACGATGAAAGGCAGATTCGGAAAGCGCAGCGCAATGGCGTGCAGGTCCAGCGGGTTCGAATAGCGCATGTCGAACGGCGAAGGCAGTCCGAGCTTCTTACGCACGCCCACGGTGAGAACGCCGCAGTGAACGAACACGGCGCGATGCGGCTGCGCGGCTGCCTCTTGCAGCACCGGTTCCACGCGCGCATCGTGCATCGAATAACGGTGCATGGCGGGGAAAAGACAGACTACCTGCAAGCCCGAGGCAAAGGCCGCGCGCGCCCGGCCGGCCGCATCCGGTTCCAGCGGGTTGAACATGAAGTAGCCGAAAAAGCGGCCCGGGCATGCGGCCAGCGCCGCGGCGACGGACGATTCGTCGCCGGGCATGCTGGCTATGAGCGCGCTGCGAGCCACCCCGTGGCGGTCCAGCTCGGCGGCCCAGATGCGCGCAAGTTCCGCGGGGTCTTCCGGAGGCGGAGCCCAAGCCAACGCGGCCGCCACTTGATCCGGCGTCTTGCCGGATTGAGCGGCCAGCGAATCGACGAAGCGGCGCGAGAAGAAATGGACGTGAGCGTCGGAAACGCGGAACTCAGCCAGTGGGGTTTCCATCGGGTTTGTTCCAATTAGTGATGCCCGCGGCGAGCGCGAGCTGCGTAAGGCCGGCGACGTTGTTCACGCCCAGCTTCTTCATCATGGTCTTGCGGTAGCTGCGCACGGTTTGCAGGCCCAGGTCGAGCATGACGGCGATATCCTTACTGGTCTTGCCTTCGGCCACCATGCGCAGCACCTGCAATTCGCGCGGCGAGAGCTGCTCGAGGGCGGTCTTATCGGTGGTTTCCAGATCGCCGCGCTGGATGCGCTGCAGCAGTTTATCGGAAACCTGCGAGCTCAAATACGACCCGCCGCGGGCCACCGTGCGGAGGGCGTCCAGCAGCTCGCCCGACGAAGCTTTCTTGAGAACGAAGGCGCGCGCGCCGCTGCGAATGGCGCTGACCACCGAATTCTCATCGTCGTACATGGATAGAATGGCCACTTTGACGCCGGGACAGTGGCGCAGCAGCTCGGTGGTGGCTTCGATGCCATTCATGCCCGGCAGGCCGATATCCATCAGCACCACTTCCGGATTAGTCTTCTTGCAGAGCTGCACGGCGTCGGCTCCGTTGTCGGCTTCGCCCACCACGCGGAAATCCGGGCTGCGCTCGAGGATCGTCCGGATACCGTCGCGAACCAGCTTGTGATCGTCAACTAAAACAATATCGCAAGGCATAATGGCCTCATATCGCTATTCCATTTGAACGGCGCGCACCGTGGTGCCGGTATCCCGGCCGCTCACAATCGACAAACTAAGTCCAGCCTGGGCCGCATAGTGTTCCATGCTTAACATACCCAACCCGCGGCGCCCCGAGAGCAGATCGCCGGCGTCGAAACCGCACCCGTTGTCGCGCACTTCGAGAGATGGGCCGTTACGAGTGGACTTTACCGCGATTTCGATGGCGGAACAACCGGCATGGCGCACGGCGTTCTCAATGGCTTCCTGCGCGATCTGGAAAATCGCCGGAGCGATCGCCGGATCGAGCTTCAGCGAGGGGTCCACATTCAATCGCACATTGCCGGCGAACCGCTCGCGCACGCGGCCCAACAGTCGGTCGAAGGCCGGACGCAAGCCGGCGCGCTCCACCGTGGAAGGATTGAGCTGATAGCTGTACGCGCGAACGTCTTCCATGATGGTTTCGAGGACTTTCTGGACTTCCTCGATGCGCCGGCAAGCCTCGGGCGCGGCCAATGCGAAATCCATGCGGGCAAGATCGAGCTGGAGGCCGAGCGCGGTGAGATTCTGGCCGACGGTATCGTGCAGAAACTTGGAGGCCATCTTGCGCTCGAACTCTTGCGATTTGAGGGCGCTGAGCACGGTGTGGCGGAGGTCCTGCTCGGCTTTGCTCCAGTCGCTGGCTTCGCGCGCTAACGCGCCGGCGTAGCGAATTTCGCCATCGACGCGGACCGGGAAGACCGAGACGTTCCAAAACGAATCGCCCGATTGCTGGCGCAGGGAAACGGTTTCACCGCGTAGCGCGCGGGAGAATCGGGGGATCCAAATGCGGGCCCGCTTGGAGTCGAGCGCTGCGGTGACGGGGCGGCCCGCCAACTCGGCGCAGGGTTTTCCGAATATGCCGGAGCAATCGCCGTAGAGCTGGTGGAACACGCCGTCGGCGCGGACAGCCCATGAGCACGACGGCGACTGGTCCAGCAGGAGGTCGGCGAGGTTTCCGTTTTCGGGCATTTGCGAAAAACAACGTGGCGCACGCACTTCTGCGTGCAGCGTCCCCACTCTTGGGGACGCGTCTTTTGCCGGTGCGAACCATGCGTTCACACGAGTGTGAACGCTGCACGCACGTGCCCAGAGGGCGCCCAGTGCGCCACGGGTGGCATCACATCACCGCTTGCGGGCAACTACTTTTTTTACCGCATCCACAATATTGTGGGCCATCAGGCCGTATTTCTCCAGCAACTCCTGGGGCTGCCCGGATTCGGCGAACGTATCCTGAATCCCGACAAACTCCATGGGGCACGGGTGGATTTCGGCCACCGCTTGCGCCACGCGCACGCCCATTCCGGCACTTGCCAGATGCTCCTCGGCTACCACGATGGCGCCGGTTTCGGCGGCGCGGCGGATGGCGTCGCGGTCGAGCGGCTTGACGGTGTGCATGTCGATCACGCGCGCCGAAATACCTTCGCCTTCGAGCGTATCGGCGGCGAGCAGCGCTTGCGCCACCAGCAGGCCGTTGGCGATGATGGCCACGTCCTTACCTTCTGCGATTTCAATCGCCTTGCCGATTTCAAACTTCTGATCGGCGCTATATATGATGGGCGCTTTGGGGCGGCCGGTACGGATGAAAACCGGCCCGACATACGCGGCGGCGGCGCGGACCAGGGCTTTGGTAGCCGCCTCATCGGCCGGCGACATCACGACAAAGCCGGGCAGGGAACAGGCCAGCGAGATCTCTTCGATGCTCATTTGCGACGGGCCGTCCTCACCGATGGAGATGCCGCTGTGCGTGCCGACCACCTTCACGTTGGCATGCGGATAAGCCACGCCCACGCGGAGCTGCTCGTAACCTTTATTGATGACGAACACCGAGAAGCTGGAAACGAACGGGATCTTGCCCGAGTGCGCCAGCCCCGCGCCAATGCCGACCATGTTGGCTTCCGCGATGCCGCAGGAAACGAAGCGATCGGGAAATTCCTTTTGGAAATACACCGTCATGGTGGATTTCGCCAGATCGGCATCGCAGACCACGATGTCTTTGTTTTCGCGGCCGAGCTCAACCAACGCGCGTCCGAAAGCTTCGCGCGTGGCCGGACCCTCTTTGATTTCGAATTTGGTTTTCGCCGGCATTATTGCAGCTCCTTTAAAGCCATTTGAACTTCAGCAGGCGTGGGCGCCGTGCCGTGGAATTTGGGATTATCCTCCATGAACGAAACGCCCTTGCCCTTGATAGTGTGCGCCACAATGCATGTGGGCTTGCCCTTGGTAGCTTCGGCCTCGCGGAACGCATCCTGGACGGCGACGAAATCGTGACCGTCGACCTCGATGGTGTGCCAGCCGAAAGCGCGCCACTTATCGGCGAGCGGGTCGATTCCCATGATGTCCTTCACGAAACCGTCGAGTTGGATGCGATTGTTATCGACGATACAAACCACGTTATCCAGTTTATGAAAAGCCCCGGCCATGGCGGCTTCCCAGATTTGGCCTTCCTGCACTTCGCCGTCGCCCAGCATCACGTAAGTGCGGGAAGGGCGGCCGTCCATACGCGCGGCGAGCCCCGCGCCTAGACCGAGCGAAAGCCCTCCGCCCAGCGAGCCGGTGGACGCTTCGAGAGACGGAATGAAGCGCATGTCCGGGTGGCCTTGGTAAATGGAGCCGAGCTTGCGCAGCGTGTTGAGCTGGTCGATGGGCGTGTAGCCCGCTTCCGCCATAGCGGCGTAGAGAACCGGCGCCGCGTGGCCTTTCGAGAGGATGAAGCGGTCGCGGTCGGGCCACTTGGGATTTTTCGGATCGATGTGCATGAAGTCGAAGTACAACTCGACGACGATTTCGACGGCGGAAAGCGATCCGCCGGGGTGTCCAGTCCCGGCAGCGCCGATCATTACAATAATTTCGCGGCGAATACGCTTGGCGAGAGACTGCAACTCTTCCAGAGATTTCGGCATGGGATTCGATTCTAATTTTAGCTTACTTTGTGGGGCGGACCCCCTGGTCCGCGGCCGACCCCCCGGTCGGCCTCTCAGGGATTACGTCGGGCCGATTCGGCTGGGCGAAGAGCGGGTCCAGGGGGGACCCGCGCGGACCAGTTGCGCGGAGCAGGGGGTCCGCCCTACGGCCTTGCGCACAATCGTATCGCGTTATTGCTTGCCGACGTTCACATAGTATAGGTCCGTCGCAACCTGGAATTCGTCCTTCTTGAGCGGCGTCTTCATGGTCTTCCATTCCACGGTGGGTTGAACGATCTGCCAGTGGTCATTCGTCCCCACACGCACGGGCATCGCGAAGGCCGGCTCGTCCGCCTTCCAGCGGTAAGAGACCGTACCATTCGCCTCGTCGAACTTCAGCTCCAGCGCCGGCAGCGCGGCGTGGCGCAGATACTCGTCGAAGACCGGAGTCAGGTTCATGCCGGTTTTCTGGTTGAAGTAAGCCACCACATCCTCAGTCATGATGTTTTGATACTTGAAGTGCTGGTAGAAATCGTGAATGAGTTTCCACCAGCGCTTGTCATCGTTCACCACGCTGCGCAGCGTGTTCAGGAAGAGCGCGCCCTTGAAGTACATGTCTTGCGGCGGCGTACGGTTGACGCCGCGCTGAGTAATGATCGGCTGTTGATTCCTGACTTTCGACTTATAGGCGTTAGTGTACTTCAGGCCATCCTCTTTGCCGTAAGTGTATTCCACGAAGAGACACTCCAGGTAAGTCGCCCAGCCTTCGTGGATCCACATATCGGAGACATCGGCGGCAGTGACGCTGTTGCCGAACCACTCGTGCGCGCTCTCGTGGATGATGATGAAGTCGAACCGCGTGCTGATGCCCACGCCGGTCCAATCGCGCTCCAGGTAACCGTTGGCGAAGTGGTTGCCGTAAGTGACTGCGCTCTGGTGTTCCATGCCGGAGTAAGGCGCTTCGATCAACTTATAGCCATCCTTGATGAACGGATACTCGCCGAAGTAGTGCTGGTAGGCTTCCAGCATTCCCTTGGCCTGCGCGAATTGCTTTTTGGCCTTGTCCAGGTCTTCGGGCAGCGCGTAGAAATCGAGCGGCAGGTTGCCGAGCTTGTCGGAGAAATGCTGGTAGTTGCCGATGTTCAGCGAGACGTCGTAGTTGTTGATGGGATACTGTACCAGCCAATCCCAGCGGGTGTAACCGTCGCCCAGGTCGGTCTTGCCCATGAATTTGCCGTTCGAGACATCCACCAGATCGTTGGGAATTGCGACGCTGATTTGCATGTTCTCCACTTCGTCGCGCCACTGGTCTTTGTCGGGCCACCAGAGACTCGCGCCCGTGCCTTCGCACGCGGTGTTGATCCAGGTGTGGCCGGAAGAATCCTTCTTGAAAGTGATGCCGCCGAAGCGTCCGGTTTCGAGCGGATTTCCCGAGTAATAGAAGTCGATGCTATAGACACGGCCCGCGTGGAGAGTCTCCGGGAAGTCCACGAAGACGGCGCCGGAATCGCGCTCGTACTTGAGCGGAGCGTCGCCCAGCAGAATCTTATCGACGTTGAGCGCAGCGTGCAGGTCGAGCTGGATGCGCGCGCCGTCCTGAAGCATCTTGAAGCGGATGGTGTTCTTGCCGCTGATGAACTTTTTCTCAGGATCGACGCGGATATCCAGGTGATAGAAGAGCAGATCGTTGTTGGCGCGGTAGGGCCCGTACTCCCCGCGCAGGATGTCGGCATGCGTGGGAGCGGCCGGTTCTCGCGGTGTCTGCGCGGGAAGCGGCGCTGCGGCGCAACTCAGCAGGAGAACAGCGAACACTCGTTTGCCGAAGGCCCATTGGAACATGACGCTACATTATCGCAATCCCGGCCGGAAGCCCAGGCGTGCGCGAAGACGGCAGCCGCTTCAGCCGCAATATCGCCATTGCCGACACGGCGTAGGGATACTCACGGGACACAGTCGCCGCGGTCCGGCAATCGGGTTCGCGACGGAGATATTCCACAACGGCCGGTCAGGATTAGTCTGTGTGGAGAGAAGCCGGCCTTATAGCGCGATGGCGGGCCGCATTCCGCCGGCGCTCGCATTCGCCGCCGCGCTGGATTTGCCTTTTCAACCGGCTCGCGCCGCAGCCGAGGACTCCGTCTGGGATTTGACGCGCGGGTTTTCCCACGCCGCGCGTGCCGGCCGTCAACCCGATGTCGCAGGCCAAGGTGCGTTTGCGCCGATATCTCTTCTACGACAAGAGAATGTCAGTGAACGGCGCGCAATCGTGCGCGTCGTGCGATAGGGCTGGCTCTACCGACGGCCGCGCCACCGGCCCGGTTACCCGCTAACCATAACTAAGTCACTGAGGCGATGGCGGCGCCGGTGCAATTCTCGAAAGTAGTGAGTTGAGTTTTGTGGTTGACGAAGCTGAAGCAGTGACCCGCCCGGTCCGGGCCATTCCCTGCATCCAGTTCCGCACCACAGTAATCGCGCCCCCTGCACGGTAGACCAATGTCGTGGGCGTGGCGGAGAAATCGCCGTCACTCACCAGCGTGGCGATGGCCGTGTTGGCGGCGACCGATGGAGCCAGCGCATACGGATCGGCGATGGGCTTCAGCTTGGCCGAATCGAACGCTTGCGCCACCAGCACGCGGTCGCGCAGGTACACCAGATACCCTTGCGTGTCTCCCGAGGTGAACGGCACAAAGGTGAACTTCGATTGCATCGGCATCACCTCGGTCCGCTGGGCCGAATCGAGGGACCCGGCCCATAATGCCGAGCCGCCGGGCTTGTCGCTGCCGGCTATGTACAGGAATCGGCGGCCACCGGAAAGAAACTGGGGCAGCAGATGGCGCGTTTCGCCGCGCGCGGCATCGGGCGCCGTAACCCGCGTGGGCGGCCCGCCGCCGGCCGGGATGCGATAAATCCCATCGTTCACCAGTCCGATCAGGATGGCGCCGTCCGCACTCCACGCGCCCTCGAGGTTGGTGTTCACGCGGGCCAGGCTGGTGGAAACACTCCCCGGCGCCAGCCCGACTTTCACCAGTTCGCCGCCCCCGGCGATCGCCACCGACTGGCCGTCCGGCGACCAGAACGGCGTGCCTATGCCTTGGGACGTGTACAGCAATTGCGCATCCGACCCGTTCAGCGCACGCACGTAGTGGTGCGTGCCGGAGAGAAACGCCACGCTGCGGCCATCCGGCGAGAGTTTCACGCGTGTGCCCTGATTTTCCGCACGTCCGGTGAGAACGAAACGTGCCGGCGCCTGGGAGATGTGCGGCGAAGTCAATAGCGCCGGCATAGCCATCAGCAGCCCGGCGCACAACACGGCCGCGGCCACCCATGCCCCCCGCCACCGTCGCGCGCGCCTGATTTCGGGGAGCGGCGGCTGGGCGGCCAGGCGCTCCAACTCCCCTTTCAACTCGCCGGCGGTTTGCCAGCGCGATGCGGGGTCAGTCGCCAGGCAGCGGCTTAGCACGCGCTCCACTCCCGGCGGGAGTTCCGTGACGGGCATCGGCCGGCCATTGTCGAATGGGCGCCGTCCGGTGAACATTTCGTACAACACCACGCCGAAGGAGAAGATGTCGCTGCGTGCGTCCGTTTCCCTGCCCTGTAGCTGCTCGGGCGACATGTAGTGCGGCGTGCCTATGACAGATCCGCACATTGTCGCGGGAATGGATCCGCACTTCGTCGCGGGAATGGCGCCGAAGTTTTCCGCGGCGTCGGGCGCGGCGGCCCGGTCGATTTTGGCGATGCCGAAATCCAGCACCTTGACGCCGAAACCGGTCACCATCAGGTTGCCGGGCTTCAGATCGCGATGCACCACGCCTTTGCGATGCGCCGCTTCGAGCGCGGCGGCCACCTGGATGGCCAGGGCGAGCGTTTGCGGCGCGGGCATGCGCTGCCTGGCCAGCAGCGCCGAGAGCGTGTCGCCCTCCACCAGTTCCATGCTGATGACGGGCTGGCCCGCGCACTCCTCCACGCTATAGACGGTGCAGACATTGGGATGGTTCAGCGCCGAGGCGGCCCGCGCCTCGCGTTGGAAACGGTCGCGCGCGGCGGGGTCCTGCGCGAATTCCCGCGACAGGAATTTCAGCGCCACGTGGCGTCCTAACTGCAGATCCTCGGCGCGGTACACCACTCCCATGCCGCCGCTGCCCAGCTTGTCGAGTACGCGGTAGTGGGAAACCGTCCGGCCCGTCAATCCGGCGTCTGCCGCGGCGTGCGTGCCGGCCGTCGTCCGCGTGTCCGCCGTGCGCGCGCCGGTTGCGCCCGTGATGGTGAGCGACGCGCCATTCTCCCATTCCAAATGGCCGTTGAAACGGTACCCGCGCCGCGGCAGCGTCTCGACGAAGCGAGGATTCTCCGCGCTTTCGCCCAGCGCTTCCCGCAGGCGCAGTACGGCCGCGTTGATGCCGTGCCCTATCTCTACCGCCGTATCGTTGGGCCATAGCCGCTTGCGAATTTCGTCGCGCATCACTACCTCGCCGGGATGCTCCAGCAGCATCGTCAGAATGCGGAGAGGCTGTTCCTGCAGCCGCAGGCGCACGCCATCGCGGGTCAGCTCGCCGGAGCGCAGATCGAGTTCGAAGCCTCCAAAGCGCGCGATGCGCGACAGACGAAAGCGGCGGGTCGGCATAATTTGTCCTGCCAGTAAGACGACGGCGTATCCAAAAAGTGACGCGGCAGTCACCCGGCTGTTTGTAAAACTCGCGACTCACTCGCGACCCGCCGGTAACTCAGAAAGTACCTCCGCGTAATCGAAGTTCGCGAAGGTCCCCGGCACAATCGACCCACAACGAAAGGCGGGCACGATTGTGAAGCTGCTGTTTTCATTGACTCTGGGATGTGTAGCGCTGGCCGGCCCGGCGATGCGGGCCTACCAGTCGCCGTTACGAATTACGGTGTGGGTCCTGAACCCCGCGCGCGTTCGCATGGGAACCGCCGCTGAGGCTGAAAGGACGGCCGCGGACATCTTCCAGAAGGCCGGAGTGGAGATCGGCTGGGTGGATTGCGAGGCATCCGACGCCTGCCGCCGCGAACCGGGCCGCCTGGAATTTTGGCTGCATTTGCTGAACAAGCAGCCCGCCGCTCTATCCGGCGACGCGCTGGGATATGCGTTGCTGACGCACCAACCCGGCAGCGAAGGCAGCTATGCCGCGGTGTCCTGGCCGGCGGTCCGGCATCTGACCGACCCGATGGAGATTGGCCCCGGCCCGGTTCTGGGAGCCGCCATAGCGCATGAGCTGGGGCACCTGCTGCTAAATTCGCACGCGCATTCACACGACGGCGTGATGGCGGAGCGACTGCGAGCTCCACAACTGATGATGGCGGCCCGAGGAGAACTGCGGTTTGACGACCAGCAGGCCGAAGCGATCCGCCGCGAGATTCGGCGCCGCATGAATTAGGGGGAGTCCGCGCCTCTGTGGGGCGGACCCCCTGGTCGGCTCCCTGGTCGGCTCCCTGGTCGGCTCCCTGGTCGGCGCGGATCCCCCTGGTCCCGCTCTTCGCCCAGCCACATTAAGACCCGCGCGATTCGCGAAAGGCCGACCGGGGGGGCGGCCGCGGACCGGGGGGTCCGCCCTACTCAATCTGCATCGTGATGTACATCAACCGGCCATCGCGCTCCACCAACAGCGCCAGTGGATCGTTCTCGGTCAATTTATCGAGCGCCGCGCGCAGAGCTTCCACACTCGACACGGGCGTGCCGTTCACTTCGTATATCACGTCGCCCAGAGTCAGCGTGTCCCCGGAATATGGCGATTCGCCCGCGCGCGCGGCCACTACAACGCCGATCGAGCGGCGCAAATCGGGCAGCAATTGCGCTACGTTTTTATCTATAGCGATGCCGAGAATTCCCAACTGCGGCACGATGTTCTTCACCGGGTCCACCATGTCGGCGAATCTCTGAGGGTCGTCGTCGCGCTCGCTGACTGCCACGGGAAAGGTGAGCTTCTCATCGCCGCGCAACACTTGCACGTTCACCTTGTCTCCCAGCTTATAGCGGTATAGGTTCACATCGAGCTGGCGCGCACTCTCCATCGTCTTTCCGTTCAGACTGAGAACGATGTCGCCGCCTTTCAGCCCGGCTTTGTCCGCGGGCCCGTCCGGCGTCACGTCAGACAGCATGACACCCCAATCCTGCGGCAGCGTCAGCGCGGCAGCCAAAGGCGGCGTGATGCTTTGCGCGAAGACGCCGATTTCGCCTCGATGCACGTGGCCGGCGTCGCGCAGTTGTTCGAAAACGTTCTTGATAATGTTGCTCGGAATGGCGAATCCCAGCCCCTCGCTGCCGCCGGATTGTGAAAAGATGAACGTGTTAATGCCCATCACGTTGCCGTCGGCATCCACCAGCGGTCCGCCGCTGTTGCCGGGGTTGATGGGCGCATCGGTCTGTATGTAAACCATGAAATCGTCGGGCTTGATCTGCCGCGCCACCGAGCTCACAATACCCATGGATACGGAATTCTCGAGTCCCAGCGGATTGCCGAAAGCCATCACCAACTGCCCCTGCCGCAGCGTGTCCGAATCGCCCAGAGGCAAGGTGTCGAGCCCGGTCTTCTCGATCTTCAGCACAGCCAGGTCGGTATCGCGATCGATGCCCACCACGCGCGCGTCCAGAATCTTGCCGGCCGGTTCCAGTTTGGAGTGCCCGTTGGCGCCTTCCGTGGCTAGCCGAACGCGCACGCGTCGAGCATTCGTCACCACGTGTCCATTCGTCAGGATGTAGCCGTCGGAACTGAGAATTACGCCCGATCCGGTGGCGCGCTGTCTGGTAATCATGGCGGCGGCAGCGCCCGTTTCGGTCGAATCGCTCAATGCGTAGCCAGTGGCGAATATCTGCACCACGGAGCGGCTCACACGGTGAGAAAGCGCCTCCAGGTTGGCGCTGAGATCGTGCAGAGAATCGAGCTTTCTCGACACTTGCTGAGCGGAAGCGCAGTGGATGGTCAGAACCAGGCCAAGTATCAGTCGCATAGCGGCGCCGTGGCTTAACAGTAGCCGTAGCTTAACAGTAACAGCTAAGCAATTACTTTGCCATAGCTCTAATTACTTAGCCATAAACGACGTCCAGGGGCGCGCATCCATGTCGTGCAGAATTGGCTTGTACCAGGCGTACTCCGGGTGTTGCGCCAAGTGATCGGCCGCTTTGTAATTGATTCCACAAGCGTGGCCTAACGCCGCCGTCAGAGACATGCGCTCCGCGCCGCCGGCATCGGTTACCTTAGACTGCACGGCGCCGCACGGCGCGTAAGGCTTCTGCCAGGTGGGCATGCCGCGCGGCGATAGCTCGATATGGCCACACAGCGTTCGCTCGCTGGGGTCGGTCTTGCCTTCAAAAGCGTCGTAGTGATCGGCCAGGAATTTTTGGCCGGCGGCTACGTCGATTTTGCCCTTATACTCCTGCATCAGTTGCAGCCAGCGCTTGTGCCGGGCATTTTCACTTTTTCCGGCATCGTTAACATCGAAACTGGTCTCTTCCTTGATCAACTTGGGGTCGGCGGGGAAGTTCGAGCCCACGAAAAAACCGTCCTTGGTGCGCAGCAAAGGAGTGTTCTTGAGGCCCAGCTCCAGGCTTGCGGCTTCGTTGTTCTTGCGGTCGGCTACCAGCCAGTTGTTGGCGTAACCGCCGGTGTTGCCCTCCCTCATGATGCGTGCGAAGTCGTCGATGGAATTGGAATACTGCATGGCTTTGCGCGCGCGCACGAATTCGGGAATGCCGTTGGCGTCGAAGCTGTTGAATTCGCTGATAGTGGTTTCGGTGATGATGATGCCGGCCGAGTTCAAGCCGAAATCGTCGCCGCTATGGATCAGGCCCGGCATGCCGTCCATGATCATGCGGTTGCCCGCGGAGGGCGAGATATCGAAAATGATATTCCAGCGCTCGCCGGAAGAGTAAGTGGTCCAGTTATTGTGCCCGATCACCACGCGGCCGTCTTTCGTATAACTGCCGGTGGCGACAAACGCGCTGCAATGGTCGGCCGTGCTCTTCACGCCGGGCTTCACGTGGTCGTACCACTTATCGTAATAGGGCAGCTCGAGCCACGCATTGAGCGCCACCACGTCCCAGACATCCAGCTTCACGCTGCGCGCCTTCAATCCGTCGGCGATGCCGGTCAGCTCGTCGCGATATTGCTGCTCCACGTGCGGCCAGAAAACGTCGCGCGCGGTCTTGCGGTAGAAATCCCAATCCTTATTGTCGTCGTGCTTCAGCTCGGTGGAAATCGCGGTGACCGCGTCCTGAATTTCGGCCGATAGAAGATAGCCGTGCTGGAAGCCGATGTCGGACGGCGAGCCTTCCAGGTGAACCTGAATCCAGCCGTTGCGCTCCGGCGCGCGGGAGGCTTTCTTGATGCGCGCATCGACGCGTGGATCGCCCGAAAAAACGGCCGCGAGGGCCAGCAACAGAATTGCCGCGAGCAGGAGCATTTTTCGCATGCCAGCTATTATAGTAGGGATTGAGCCATGGAAAACACTAGCGTGATTAACACCATCCCGCTTAAGAGGCTGACCGCGAATGTGAAGGCGGCGGGTTGCGCGGCGAAACTGAGTCCCAAGCTGCTCGACCGGGTTTTGGCAAGCATTCCACGCTGGCCGGACGAGAATGTGCTGATCGGGTTCGACACCGCCGACGACGCCGGCGTGTACCAACTGACGGCGGAACTCGCCATGGTGCAGACGGTGGATTTCTTTCCGCCGATTGTCGACGATCCGTTCACCTTCGGCGGCATCGCCGCGGCCAACGCGCTGAGCGACGTCTACGCCATGGGTGGACGGGCCGTCTCATCGCTTTCGATTGTGGCGTTCCCGGCCAAGGGCGATATGGAGGATCTTGAGGAGATTCTGAAAGGCGGCGCCGAGAAGATGCGCGAAGCCGGCTGCTCCATCCTGGGCGGCCACAGCATCGCCGACGACGAGATCAAATTCGGTTATGCGGTCACCGGGCTGGTGCATCCCGAGCGCATCAAGAGCAATGCCGGCGCGCGTGTGGGCGATGCGCTGGTTTTCACGAAACGCATCGGCACGGGCGTGATTTCGACGGCGTTGAAGCGAGGCATGGCGGCTGACCTGCACGTGGCGGCTTCCGTGGAACAGATGCTGACGCTGAACCGGCGCGCCTGCGAAGAGATGCTGCGATTCGATGTTCACGGCTGCACCGACGTCACCGGTTTCGGCCTCATCGGCCACGCGCGCGAGCTGGCCGTGGCGAGCGGAGTGACTCTGGAGATTGCCGTGGACAGCATCCAGTTCCTGCCTGGAGCGGTGGATTACGCGCGTCAGGGCGCGCTGGCGGGCGGCCTCAAGAACAATCGCGAATTTGCGTCGTGCGCGGTGGAGATGGCGCGCGAGATTCCCGCCGAGGTCGAAGACTTGTTGTACGACCCGCAGACTTCCGGCGGATTACTGATAGCGCTGCCGGAACGCGATGCGGCGGAGCTGGAGCGCGCGCTCGCCGGTGCTTACCGCATTGGCCGCGTGCTGGAGCGCGGGTTGAAACCAATCCGACTGATATGGAGTGGCGCAGGCCCATGGCCTGCGATGTAAGGTCGTAAGTTCGGACCGCTAACCATGACCGGTAACCCCATCATTGTCGCTCTCGATGTGGAATCCGCCGCCGAGGCTCGCGAGTTAGTCGCTCGCCTGGGCGGCCACGTCAACTTCTATAAGGTAGGGATGGAACTCTACGCCGCCGCCGGAATGGAAGAGGTTCGTGAGCTGCTGGCGCAAGGCAAAGAGGTCTTTCTCGACCTGAAGTTTTACGACATTCCCGAAACCGTCAAGCGCGCCGTAGCTCAAGTGGCGAAATCGGGCGTCCGCTTTCTGACCGTCCATGGCAGCGCGTCCATTATGCGCGCGGCGGTGGAGGGCCGCGGATCGTCGAGCCTCAAACTGCTGGCGGTGACTGTGCTGACCAGCTTCGGGCCGGAGGATCTGGACGATCTCGGCTATGCCTGCGAGATTGCGCAACTGGTGGAGCGGCGCGCGCGCAAAGCGCTGGAGTGCGGCATCGACGGATTGGTGGCGTCGCCGCTCGAAGCCGCAGGCCTCCGCAGGATCGTGGGACCGCAGACCATTCTGGTAACGCCGGGCGTGCGCTCGCCAGGCAAGGCGAAGGGCGATCAGAAGCGCGTGGCTACACCGGCGGAAGCGATCCGCGATGGGGCAAATTACCTGGTGATCGGGCGGCAAATCACGCGCGCGGCCGACCCGGCGGGGGAAGCGGCGCGGGTGTTACAGGAGATCGCCGCGGGGTGATCCAACTCGCGGGTGATCCGGCTAGGAAGCGATCCGTGCTCAGGAAGAGAAGATGGCGTCGGCGCGGTTTCCCGAACGCAGGCTTATCATACTGATAGCACGGGAAGAGGAGAAAGAATGCCGGAATGCCCGACGAAGAAAGAAAACATAACAATAACCAGCGCCGACGTCGGCTATGGCTGCACACAACCCGACGCTATGAGGGCGTTCTTTAGGAACGTCCTGGCGAGAATCGATGCCGACCGCAAGTGCACCGGATGCGCCTGTTCCGACGGGAAGCAGTGTGTAGCGGAGCTTATATCGAAAAGTATGGAACTGGAGCTCCATTACGACCCGGTGGCTCTCGCATGGTGTGACGGCGCCGGATGGAAGTGCTTCCTGATCGATGAGGGCGACCAGCCTAAAGACTACGACGCTCGATGTACTTGCGCGCCGTCGGCGCCGTGAACGCGGAAGGCGGGCCATGCTTCAGCTTGGTGCGCCATCACCCGCCGCCCACGAACTGCACAATCTCAATCTCCGCACCCGGGCGCACCACCGTCTCTCCCCAGCGCGGCTGTTTCACGATCCGCCGGTCCAGTTCCACGGCCACCCGGGCAGGGTCGATCTGCAGTTGTCTCAGCAATTCCAGAATGGTTTGGCCCTCCGCTGTCAACTGCTGTTCGCCGTTTACCGATATAGAGATAGGCATGGTTCGGTTGACACCCTGGTTTTCAACCAATTATAGTCTAAAGTTGAAGCCGTTCATCTCTGGACCCCATGCCTGATTCCTACCCGGAGTTGTATTTCCCCGTCCTCGTGCAGGCCCTCATCGCCATGGTGCTGGCGGCGGCGCTGATTACCATCTCCTACGTGTTCGGAAAACGCATACGCAACCGCGTCAAGGACATGCCCTACGAATCGGGCATTGTGCCCACCGGCGACGCGCGGCAGCGGTTCAGCGTGAAGTTTTACCTGGTGGCGATGCTGTTCATCGTGTTCGATATCGAGGCCATTTTTCTGTATCCGTGGGTAGTTGTGTACCGCGAGCCGGGCTTGTCGAAATCCCTGTTTGGAGAGATGCTGGTATTTGTCATCCTGATTCTCTCCGGATTCTTCTATATCTGGAAGAAGGGGGCCCTGGATTGGTCCGGGTCGGACCTGGCTGGCAAGAAGCGTTAGGCGATTCGATATGCTACCCGAAACTCTGCGAGGCCTTGATGTTGCCGGGGTTGGCGCTGTTGCAGCGGCGATAGACGCGTTCGACGCCGACGCCATCACCGCGGGCAAGTTCGACCGCAACGAACTGACCATCGAGATTGCATCGCCCAAGATCGTCAGCGTGTGCGGGTTCCTGAAATACGATCAGAGCTTTGTGCGTCTGAGCACGGTGACGGGCGTCGACCGCTATCCGGCCGAGCCGCGCTTTGAGGTGGTCTACCATTTGCACTCCATCGACCGGAACCAGCGGCTGCGGTTGAAGTGCCGGCTTCCGGGCGCCGATCCGGTGATCGAATCGGTGACATCGGTGTGGCGTTCGGCCAACTGGTATGAGCGGGAGACGTTCGACCTGTTCGGCATTCACTTCATCAACCATCCCAATTTGCGGCGGATCATGATGCCGGAAGGTTGGGACGGCCATCCGTTGCGGAAGGATTATCCGATCGCTGGTTACAGGATGTAGGCTTCGAGGATATACGTATGCCTGTCGAACTCGAAAACGAAGCGCGGCCGCAGCCGGACCAAACGGGACAAACCGGGCGCCGCACCATGGTGCTCAACATGGGGCCGCAGCACCCGTCCACGCACGGAGTGTTACGGCTGTTGATGGAGCTCGACGGCGAGATCATCGTGAACTGCCAGCCGGATATCGGCTATCTGCACACCGGCATCGAGAAAGAATTCGAGGTGAAGCCGTACCAGCAGGCGGTCACGCTGACCGACCGCGTGGATTACCTGGCGCCGCTCTCGAACAACCTGGGCTACTGCCTTTCCGTGGAGAAGCTGCTGGGCCTGGAAATTCCACCGCAGGCGCAGTGGATGCGCGTGATGCTGACCGAGCTCACTCGCTTGAACAGCCATCTGGTGTGGCTGGCGACCCACGCCATCGATATCGGCGCAATGTCCGTGTTCCTGTATTGTTTCCGCGAGCGCGAGGACATTCTGCGCATCTTCGAGATGTTTTCCGGGCAGCGGATGATGACCAGCTACTTCCGCATCGGCGGTCTGGCGCTGGAGCCGCCGCGCGGCTGGCATCAGCGCGTGAAGAAGTTTATCGACGTGTTTCCGAGCCGCGTCGACGAGTATGAAAACCTGCTGACGAACAATCCGATCTGGATCGGGCGGACGCAGGGAATCGGAACCATTTCGCTGGAGGACATGCTGGACCTGGGCGTGACCGGCCCCATGCTGCGGGCGGCGGGATTGAAGATCGATGCACGCAAGAGCGAGCCGTATACCAGCTACGAAAAGTTCGATTTCGAAGTGCCCACCCGCACCGAAAACGACGTGTATGCGCGCTACATGGTGCGCGTTGAAGAGATGCGGCAGAGCGCGCGCATTATCCGGCAGGCGATGGACGGAATGCCGGCCGGACCATGGAAGGCCGATTCGCCGCACGTGGTGCTGCCCGACCGCGAGAAGATGAAGACGCAGATGGAGGCGCTCATCTATCACTTCAAGATTGTGACCGAGGGCTTCCGCGTGCCGGAAGGCGAGGTTTTCCAGGTAATCGAATCGCCGCGCGGCGAGCTGGGGTATTACGTGGTGAGCGATGGAACCAAGATGGCGTATCGCGTCCACATGCGCACGCCCAGCTTCGGCAACCTGCAAGCCACGCCGCGCATGGTTCAAGGCACATTGATCGCGGATGTGATCGCGGGAATTGGAAGCATGGATTTCGTGCTGGGCGACACGGACCGGTAATTTATGTGGGGCAGGCGCTTTCGCCTGCCAACTCCTCAGAAGCTTTCTGCCAGGACGAATCCTTTGACCATCGCGTGCGCGATGCAGCGGAACTGGACCGTATCGTTCACGATCTGGAGTGCAACCCGGTCAGCGTCGGCTTGGCCGCGAATCGAGGCGCCTGGCATTGATCGAGCGCGCGGTTGCCAGGCGAAAGCGCCTGCCCCACAATTGGCGCGAACTCTCCGGAAATGTAGAAACTCCAGACCGCGGATGCCGCGCCTGTTAGCGCTGCGGCTGCTCCACTCCGGAGTCCTTGCCTCAAAGTCACGATCAGCCAGCCTGAGCCCGCCGGAAACTGCAACATGATCCCGGGCTGGGACGCCCCAGAGGTCAAGCGTCCTCGAGAAGGCGTTCCGCCCGAGTTGCGCGCCGCACGCTATCATAGTCGGGAAGGCGTTTTCCCTCCCCATGGCGTCAAAATCCGGCCCAGAAATGGGCGTCAATAGCTGGCTCGAAGACGAGCTGTACCAACAATATCTGCGCGACCGCTCCACCGTCGATGAGAGCTGGAAGCATTTGTTCGAGGCCTCCAATGGCTACGCTGCCAACGGAGCGCATGCCGCGGCGTCCGCCGGAATCGCGATACCCGCGCCGCCGGCCGTTGAGTCTGTACCCGGCGAACAGCTTCAGCCCTTGCGCGGCGCGGCCGGACGCATTGCCGAAAACATGAAGGCCAGCGTCTCCATTCCGCTGGCCACTTCGCAGCGCACCATCGCCGTCAAAGTGATGGACGAGAATCGCCGCGTCATCAATCAACACCGCACCATCGCCGGCAAGAGCAAAGTCTCCTACACGCACATCATCGGCTGGGCCGTGGTGAAGGCCCTCGGCGAATTGCCCGCGCTGAACCACGCTTACGCGGAGCGCGAGGGTCAACCCTACCGCATCCTGCACCCGCAGGTGAATCTTGGCATCGCCGTGGACGTCGCCGGCAAAGACGGCGCCCGCAGCCTGATGGTGCCCAACATCAAGAACGCCGCCGCGATCGCGTTTCACGAATACCTGGCTGCGTTTGACGACCTGGTGGCGCGCGCCCGCTCCGCCAAATTGACGCCTGCCGATTTTCAGGGAACTACCATCTCGCTGACCAACCCCGGCACCGTCGGCACCATGTCGTCGAATCCGCGCCTCATGCTGGGACAGGGCTGCATCATTGCCACCGGCGCCATCGACTATCCGGCCGAATACCACGGCGCGGCCGATGAGACGCGCGCCATCCTCGGCATCAGCAAAGTGATGACGCTCGCCTGCACCTACGACCACCGCATCATTCAGGGCGCGGAATCGGGCGCGTTCCTGGGCAAAGTGCAGGCCCTGCTCGATGGCAAGGACGGTTTCTACGACGCCCTTTTCGCCGACCTGCAGATGCCGCATCCGCCGGTGCACTGGGAGATCGACCGCAAGCCGCTGCTGCCGGGCATTACCGCCGCGCGCATGGAAGAAATCGCCAAGCAGGCCGGCATCATCCAGCTCATCAACGCCTATCGCGTGCGCGGCCACCTGATCGCCGATTTGGACCCGCTGGGCAAGGAACCCAGCCATCACGCCGAGCTCGACCCGGAAACTTACGGCCTTTCCATCTGGGATCTCGACCGCGATTTCTTCGCCGGCACCCTGGGCGAAGCCACCGGCAAGGGATCGTCCACTTTGCGTGAAATTCTGGAAACGCTGCGCCAGACCTATTGCGGCAAAATCGGCGCCGAGTACATGCACATCCAGATTCCGGAGCAAAAACGCTGGCTCCAGCAGCGTATGGAGCCCCAGACCAATAACTGGCCGCTGGCCCCGGAAGTGCGCCGCCGCGTGCTGCGCGACCTGATCGCCGCCGAGGAGTTCGAGCACTTCCTGCATTCGCGCTTCATCGGGCAGAAGCGTTTCGCGCTGGAAGGCGGCGAGGCCGCTATCGCGATTCTCGAGGCCATTCTGCGGCGCGCGGCGAATCACGACGTCCAGGAGGCCGTGATCGGGATGTCGCACCGCGGGCGGTTGAACCTGCTGGCAAATGCTCTCGGGATCGACGTCAAGTGGATCTTCTCCGAATTTGAAGGCGTGGACCCTACCAGCGTGCAGGGCTCCGGCGACGTGAAGTATCACCTGGGAGGGCTAGGCGTGCGCAGGTTCGAAAACGGACGCGAGATCGCCATTTCGGTGGCGCCGAACCCGAGCCATCTGGAGGCGGTCGATCCGGTGGTGGAAGGCATCACGCGCCCCAAGCAGGACCGCATCGGCGACCAGGCGCGCGAGCGCATCATTCCGCTGCTGCTGCATGGCGACGCGGCATTCGCCGGACAAGGCGTGGTCGCCGAGACGCTGAACCTCTCGCAACTGGATGGCTACTCCACTGGTGGAACCATCCACATCGTCATCAACAACCAGATCGGCTTCACCACGCTGCCCGACGAATCGCGCTCTACGCCGTATTGTACGGACATCTCGCGCGGCCTCCAGGCGCCCATCTTCCACCTCAATGCCGACGATCCCGAGGCCGGCGTTCGCGTTGCCCAGATCGCTTACGACTATCGCCAGAAGTTCAAGGGCGACGTGGTAATCGACCTGATCTGCTACCGCCGCCACGGCCACAATGAGGCCGACGATCCGAGCTATACGCAGCCGATTCTCTACCGCAAAATCAAGGAGCATCCCTCGGTAGCCACGCTCTATGGTGAGCGCCTGATGCGCGAAGGATTGGTGTCGGCTCAAGAAGTCAAGGCGCTGCACAAGGCCGCCGTCGACCGCCTCGCCGAAGCCCACGCCGAGGTACAGAAGCAGTCCGCGCCGTACGAACTGCAAGAGCTGGTTGTTCCTTCCGCCGAAGAGCTCGCGCAGCCCGTTCCGCCCACCGCGGTGGACCGCGAACTGCTCGAGCGCGTCCTTCAGCGCATCACATCGTTTCCCGGGGACTTCCACCTGCACCCCAAGCTGCGCGGTTTTGTGGAGCGCCGCCGCGAAGCGTTCGCAAGGAATACGCCCATCGACTGGGCATTCGGCGAGGCGCTGGCGTTCGGGTCGCTGGCGTTGCAGGGGACGCGCGTGCGGTTGAGCGGCGAGGATTCCGGCCGCGGCACCTTCACTCAGCGCCACCTGGCGTTCTACGATTACGAAACCAGCTTGCGCTACGTCCCCATGCAGCATCTTGCGCCCAATCAGGCGCAATTCGACGTCTACGACAGTTCGCTGAGCGAGTTCGCAGTACTCGGTTTCGAGTTCGGCTACACCGTGGGCGACCCGCTGGCGCTGGTGCTCTGGGAAGCGCAGTTCGGCGATTTCGCCAACGGCGGCCAGATTATTATCGATCAGTTCATTTCCAATTCCGAATCCAAATGGGGACAGCCGACCGGCCTGGTGATGCTTTTGCCGCACGGCTATGAAGGCCAGGGGCCGGAGCATTCCAGCGCGCGCATCGAGCGTTTCCTCAGCTTGTGCGCCGAAGACAACATGCTGGTGTGCAACTGCACCACGCCCGCGCAGTATTTCCATTTGCTGCGGCGCCAGATGTACGGCGGCAAAGACCGCCGCGGACTGCGCAAGCCGCTGATCGTGTTTACTCCCAAAAGCCTGCTGCGCCATGCCAAGGCCGTATCGTCGCTGGACGAATTCACCGGCGGCCGGTTTGTGGAAATTCTGGACGACGCCGCGGCCGATCCGGCGCAGGTTTCCCGCGTGGTCTTCTGTTCCGGCAAGGTTTACTACGATCTGCTGGGCGGCCGCGAAGAGCACAAAGCGGCCGGCGCCGCGATTGTTCGCCTGGAGCAGGTTTATCCTTTCGCGGCCGATCGGGCGGCGCAAATTCTGGCGCGGTATCCCCAAACTGCATCCGTGATTTGGGCGCAGGAAGAGCCGGCCAACATGGGCGCATGGCGCTTCGTGCGTGAATACATGGCGCCATTGCTCGGTCCCAGCGGCCGCGAGCTTCGTTATGCCGGACGCGCGGAATCGGCGAGCCCCGCGACCGGCTCCGCCAAACGCCACCAGCAGGAACAGGCGGAGATTGTGGAAGCTGCGTTGTCCAAGCCATAGTCGTCCCCGGCCCTTTTGGGGCTGCTCATGGGAGGGTCGTTAAAGCGAGGCGCGCAGCCGGGCTCTCGAGGGAAGGCTGATCGAGCGAGGACGTGCGCTCGGGCGCTTGAGGAGGGCGTGCGGCTCGGGCGCTCAAGCGAGGACGCGCGCCGCGGGAGCTCCTTTAGTCTGATAGAACACGGATCGAAGGTGCCGCTTCGATTCAAACTGGGGACTGATCGCGCTTAACGACTCCATCGAGCCGATCACCAGGTAGCCGTCTCTTTCCAGCCGTTGCTCGATACGATTGAAAAGCGAAGCCCGGTCGCGCTCAGTGAAGTAGATGGCGACGTTGCGGCAGAAGACAATGTCGAATTTGCCGACTGAAGAGAAGTCCTCCATGAGGTTCAGCTTGCGGAAGCTGACCATGGCACGGATTTCATCCCGAATTTTCCAGCCCCTGGCGTGAGGGAGGAAAGACTTCTCCCGCGCCGCGTCGGTGAGGCCTCGAGCGATCTCGACCTGGCTGAATATGGCTTCACTGGCCCGCGCGACGGCCTGATCGGAAATATCCGTTCCCAACAGGCGAATGTTGTAGCCATTCAGGTCTCCCAGCAGCTCCCGGAGAACCATCGCGATGCTGTAGATCTCCTGACCTGTGGAACAAGCGGCGCTCCAGATTCGAATCGGCACGGCGACGTTGGAGCGCGCGCGGCGATCGATGAGCTCCGGGATGATCTTGAAGCGCAGCAAATCGAATGGCGAAGAGTCGCGAAAGAAAAGCGTCTCACCGGTAGTGATCTCATCGACAATCCTGCGCTTTAGAGCTCCGTTCGATTCAGATCTGGCACGGCTCACGAGTTGCGTGAAGCTGGTGCACTTGAGTTCTTCCATCACGGCGCTCAGGCGGCTTTCGATCAGGTAATCCTTCGATTGATCGAGAGTAATCGCGCAAATCGAGTGAATGTACTGCGCCACATTCTGTCGTTCTTCAGGCAGGAGCTTGATCATACACGTGCCTCGGCGATAGCGCGGACGATGGCGGTCGCGATCTTACTGAGCGGGACGACCGTGTCGACCACGCCGGCAAGGATGGCTTCCCGCGGCATCCCAAAGACGACGCAGGTGGCTTCGTCCTGAGCGATGTTGACGCTGCCGCCACGCTTCAACATCCGCATCCCTTCCGTACCATCGTTCCCCATGCCGGTCAGAATCGCGGCGATGGATCGTCCCGGGAAGTGGAGGGCGACGGATCGGAACAAGTAATCAACCGAAGGCCGGCAGGCATTCTCCGGTGGATCGTCGGTAATGCGGATAAGGATTTCGCCGTTCTTCCCCGGACTCAGTTTCATCTGCTTCCCGCCCGGAGCGAGGTACGCGCAATCCGCGCGAGCGATTTCGCCGTCTTGCGCCTCTTTCACCAGGATGGCGCTCTTGCTTCGCAGCCGATTAGCCAGCGCCTCGGTGAAATGTGGAGGCATGTGCTGCACAATGAAAACCGGTGCGCCGATTTTGGCGGGGAATACCGGCAGCACCTCGGCGAGCGCGGCTGGGCCGCCTGTCGAAACTCCGATCAGTACGATGGGTGGGCCGGACCGGCCGGGCGCGCGGACGGCGGCTGGGGCGAGCGGCTGGGGAGAATGGTTGAGAGCCGCTGCGGGGGCCAATTTCGACCCTTTGACGCTCAGAATGGCACGGATCTCTCGCCGGCGTTCGAGGGCTTGAATCATGGGCCGGAGGCTGTCGCGAAGGCGAGCCATGTTCGCTTCCTGGGCGCCGCCCTCCGGCTTGGTGATGAAATCGAAAGCTCCCAATTCCAGCGCGCGAATCGTCATGTCGCCGCCCCGGACCGTGCAGGAACTGAGCATGATGACGTTGGTGTTCACACCCGAGTTCTGGATTGCTTCGAGCACCTCAATGCCGTTCATTTCCGGCATTTCGATATCGAGAGTGACCAGGTCGGGTTGAAGCGAGGCCAATCGGGCCAACGCCAGCTTCCCGTTCGCGGAGGTTCCCACGACCTCTACTCCAGGAATTCCGGAGAGAGCGTCCGAAATGACACGGCGGAAAATGGACGCATCGTCAACCACCAGGACGCGTGTTTTCGTCCGGACTAGGCCGTTCGTAGCGGCGGTCATACGCTTCCTTCGCTCTGAGCCTGGCGCGGGTTGCCGAGTCTACGTATCGTCCCAGGATTCAGCAGGGCGACGATCTCGGCTCGCAGGGTCATAATTTCCCCAGTTGCGTGCGGTATCGGCGTCGTCTCTGCACTTAGCGCGAATTGCGTTTCGACCATGGCGGTTCTCCTGAAGTTCTCGGCTTTATTCGTGGAAGCGGCCTACGGTTACTCGAAGCTCTTCGGCTACGGTAGCGAGGTCACCGGCGCTGGCGCGGACGTGATTGCTTCCATTGGCCATCTCACCGGCGGCCTGGTCTACGCTGACAATATCCTTGGCGATCTCGCGGGACACCAGTGACGTCTCCGACACTCGCGTATTAGCGTCCGTAACGCCCATAGAGGCCTCGGCGATATTGCGCGCAATACCCTTCGTCGTGGTCGACTGCGCTTCAATGGCGGTAGCGATCGAGTTCACTATGGCGTTGACTTCCTGAATCACCTCCGAGATCTTCCCGATTTCCGTGATTCCGCCCGCTGTAGCGGACTGAACCCCCGCAATCCGTCCCTTGATGTCCTCCGTGGCGGCGGCGGTCTGTTGAGCCAAAGCTTTAATTTCTGTAGCAACTACGGCGAATCCTTTTCCAGCGGATCCGGCGCGCGCCGCTTCGATGGTCGCGTTGAGCGCCAGCAAGTTCGTTTGCGCTGAAATTTCGGTGATGGCTTCGGTTACCTTACCAATCTCGCGCGCTGCCACCCCGAGTTGATTGATTTGCTCGGTGATTCGGGCGGCCTGACGCGTTGCCTCATCTGTGATTCTGCGCGCCTTCTCGGAGTTCGCAGCAATCTCGCCAATAGTAGATGTCATCTGCTCAGTAGCGGTGGCGACATGGGCAAGGTTTGTGGTGGTTTGCTCCATTCCCGCCGCCACGGAGGTGATATTGGAGCTCATTTCCTCGGCGGCAGCCGCAACAGAGTGAGCCTTATCGGAGGCGCTGCGCGAACCGGACGTCATCTGGGTGGAACTGGACATCAGTCCCGTGGAGGATGAAGACAGCACCTCAATGCCCTTGGAAATCTCCTGAATCATCTTTCGTAGAGCGAGAGTCATCGTCTGCATGGAACGCGCCAAAGTTCCGACTTCATCCTTGCGCTTCTGGATTTCCTGGGGCGCATCCTTCGACAGGTCGCCCTGCGCAATCCGATCCAAATTGGCGACTACTGCCGCGAGCGGCGCCGCGATGCCGCGAGTGAGGACAACCCCGCCGCAAATGGCGCCCGCTATCGCCAGGAGACTGCCTAAGATGAGTACCATCCATATGGCGCTCGATTTCTCCTTGCTTGTCCTTTCGTTTTCCGCGACCAGCTGCTCCTGCCATTGCCTGGCCTCTTTGGCCTTGGCGCGCAAGCTGGCTGAATTAGAGGAGGACATGCGAAACTCCTCTGCCGCGTCCGCGTACCGGCCGTCGCGTAGCGAAGCGATCACCTTGTTGGTAGAAGTCTCGCTTGCTTGCACCAGATCAGCCATGTCCGCATTTTGCTGGATGCTCTTCGGCGTGTTGGCCCTGGCCTTAAACTCTTCCAGCGCGGCGCTACGATTCTTACGAAGCTGGTCGATCACATTGACAAGATCGTCAGTTGCCTTTTTCGCAACCATCATTTTTAGCTTATTCTGACCAATGGCCGCAGTTTCGCCGGCAATTGTCTCAGCCAGCCGCGACTTCATCAAGCAGTCGATGGAGTCGTGCGCCGAGTGCTCGCCGCTGCGAACCGCCCACAGCGATAGCCCGGACAATGCAACCAATAGGAAGATGACTCCCCCGAGAACGAGAGTAATCTTTCCCCCGATTTTCATATTCGTTATTGAAGTCATTATAGTCGTGTCCCGTCGTATTCGTCATCGTTAAATCCCTGCGGTCCGGTATTGGGCCATCTGGATATTCATCCGGCCTTTCGCCGTTTCCTGCGTATCACAGCCTGGCCTCGTTCAGAACCTCCGCAGGGTTCAGGATGGCGATGACATGCCCGCCCGCCCGGCGCACTCCTTGAAAGAAACGCGCCTGAGTGGCCGGAATGTTGACAGGCAGCGAATCTCCGTGACCGGGCTCGATCTCAATCACTTCGCCGACCCGGTCTACCAGGACGCCCAGAAACTCGTTGCGATCTTCGATGATGAACACCCGGCTCTCGCGAGTCACTTCGCTCTTGCCGAACCCAAGTATCGTCCCAAGATCGAGCAGGGTTACGATCTTACCCCGCAGGTTGATTACTCCCGCAACTTCGGCCGGCGCGTGCCGCACCAGGGTTACGGTTTCCACGCGAATGACCTCCTGCACCCTGGAGGCATCCAGGGCGCAGAGCGCATCTCGCACGAAGAAGGTTGCCAACAGTACCGTCTGAGTACTTGGCTCAATTTGCGTTTCGACCATTACAATTCTCCTAGCGTTCCCGATCAACAGTTCAGGCGTGAAAACGGCCGACGGTTACCCGCAGCGCTTCGGCTACAGTAGAAAGCTCGCCGGCGCTGGTGCGAACGTGATCGCTGCCGCTCGCCATTTCGCTTGCGGAGCGGTCAACGCTGACGATATCCTTGGCGATCTCGCGGGAGACCTGCGATGTTTCCGATACTCTCGAATTTGCGTCGTTTACGCCAGTGGAAGCCTCGGCGATGTTGCGCGCGATATCTTTCGTCGCGGTCGCCTGCTCTTCGATAGCGGCGGCGATGGATGCCACAATGGCGCTCACTTCGGTAATGACCTCCGAGATCTTGCCGATTTCCGTGATGCCGCCCGCCGTAGCGGACTGAACGCCGGCAATCCGGCCTTTGATATCTTCTGTCGCGGCGGCAGTCTGTTGCGCCAACGCCTTGATCTCAGTAGCAACCACGGCGAATCCCTTTCCGGCGGATCCGGCGCGCGCCGCTTCGATAGTCGCGTTGAGCGCCAGCAAATTGGTCTGCGATGAAATCTCGGTGATCGCTTCCGTGACCTTGCCGATCTCGCGGGCAGCCACGCCGAGCTGATTCATCTGCTCGGTAATGCGGCCGGCCTGACGCGTTGCCTCATCCGTAATCCTGCGCGCCTTCTCGGAGTTCGCCGCGATTTCGCCGATCGTAGACGTCATCTGCTCGGTGGCGGTCGCAACATGAGAAAGATTGGTGGTGGTCTGCTCCATTCCCGCCGCTACCGACGTGATGTTGGAACTCATTTCCTCAGCGGCAGCCGAGACAGAGTGAGCTTTGTCGGAGGCGCTACGCGAGCCGGACGTCATCTCGGTGGAGCTGGCCATCAGCTCTGTAGAGGATGAAGAGAGCACCTGGATGCCACTCGAGACCTCCTGAATCATCTTGCGCAGAGCGTCGATCATCTCCTGCTTAGCATTGGCCATTGTGCCAATCTCATCGCCCCGTGACAGGAATTCTGGGGGCGCGTTCTTCGACAGATCGCCTTTGGCGATCTCGCCTAAATGGGAAACAAACCTCGCAATCGGAGCAGCGATTTGGCGAGTGAGAATCACGCCGCCGAAAATCGCAACTGCGACCCCGAAAAGACTGCCCAGGATGAGCGCCATCCAGATGGTGCTCGATGTTTCCTTGTTTGTCTTTTCGACTTCGATAACTTTAGTGTCCTGAAATTGGGCTGCTTCAGCAGTCTTGGCCCGCAAGGCCATGTCCATTGAGGAATACACCTTAAAGTTCCGGACTGCATCTGCAAACCGGCCGGCAGTTACCAACTCTACAGTCTCTTGGCTTAGATTCCCCGCTGACTGTACCAGGTCCGCCATATCCGCGCCGTGTTTGATGCCTGTTGGAGTATCCGCCAACGCCTTGAACTCCTCTACATCCGCGGCGCGCCTTTTCTTCGCGTCTCGGATCTGAGTCAGCATTTCTTCAGTTGCCTTCTTCTCGATGATCATCCTGCCGAGATTCAGGGCAACTGTCGAAGTATCACCCCCAATTCTTTCCGCCAGCCGCGCCTTGGTGAGGCGCTGAACGAGCGCTGTCGCCATCTTCTGGTTGGTACTCGTTCCCCATAGTGCCAGCGTGGACAAGCCAGCCAAAAGGAGGACGACTCCCCCGAGCACGACAGCAATCTTCTTGCCGATTTTCATATTCGATATTGACGTCATTTTCTATTCCCGTTCCTTTTTTATGCCGTTACCGGCGACTGATCGAGCTCCACTCCACTGACTGCTTTACGGATGCTTTCCAATAGCTGACTCTGGTCCAGCTTGACTTGGTACTCACTCACGCCCATGGCAAGGCCGCGAGCCATCTCCTCCTCGCCGGCAAGAGAAGAAAGCGCTATGATCGGCAACCGGGTGAAGCGCGAATCGGCGCGTATGCGTTTGGTTAGGCCCAGGCCGTCGAGGCGGGGCATTTCGACATCGGTAGTCACCACGGAAATCTCACTCGCGTGACTGTCCAGCAATTCCCACGCGGACTGTCCATCTTCGGCAGCCAGCACTTTGTAGCCGACGGCTTCAATCAGGCGCTTGATCTGGCCCCTAAAGAAATCCGAGTCTTCAGCAACCAGGACGGTACCGCCGTGTCCAGGCTGTGACACTGGAGGCGGCTCGACTGTCTCCGTCTCGGGCCACCGCCGTCGAACCGTATCCGCCAGTTCGAAAATATCCAGCATCAGGGTAGTGTTGCCGTTCAGCAGGGCCGATCCGGCCACGCCAGGCTGCCGGAGAGTCGCCGTGTCCATATCCAGGCGGGTCTCAATCATGTCCAGCGGCTCAGCCACCAACAAACCTACTGTGCGGCCCGCGCAATCGAAGACGACCACTACCCATTGCTGACTTTCCACGATTTCGTCTACCGCGGCAACGTCATGCAGCGTGACCAATGGCAGACTCACACCTCCGTACTGCATGGTCCGGCGGCCGCCCAGGCGCTCAATTTGCCCGGTGCGCACGCGCTCGACGCGGGTTACCAGTTCGATGGGAACCGCGCAGTGTTCGCCAGGCGCATTGTGGAACAAGAGCAGCGAGTGCAACTCGCCGGCCGTGTCGTCCGCGGCGACCTGTGCATCCGCGGGAGGCGCCGACGTGCGCGAGAGACCGGCGCGTTGGGCTAATCCAGCCACGTCGAGGATCACGGCAACCTGGCCGTCGCCAAGAATGGTGGCTCCCGCGTATTCGCGCAAGGTCTGCAGATGTCTTCCCATGGGTTTGACTACGATTTCGACAGTGTCGTGAAGATCGCCAACCACCAGCCCGTACTCGAAAGCTCCGGTGTCCACCAGAACGATATTGAGGGCTTTCGATCCGCGCTCGGTTCGTGGGCTGCCGAGAGCTTCAGCCAGGTAAACCAAGGGCACCAGCCGGTCGCGGAGCAACACCAGTTCGGCGTCTCCCGCGCGATCGGTCCGTTCCGCAATCTGGTTCGCGGGAATGCGGATCAACTCGCCGACGCTGACCTGCGGAATCGCAAACCGTTCTCCGGAATCGGATACCAGTAACGATGGAATGATGGCCAGAGTCAGCGGCAGCTTAATGCGAAATGCCGAACCTTTTCCCGGAACCGAATCGATTTCAATCTTTCCGCCAAGCTTGTCGAGATTGGTCTTGACAACATCCATTCCGACGCCCCGGCCCGACACGTTGGTCAGCTTCTCGGCAGTGGATACGCCAGCCCCGAAAATGAGCATGTGCTTGTCGAACTCGGACATGGTTTGCAGCTGCTCGGCTGTGATCATGCCTTTGGCCAAAGCGGATTTGCCAATCTTGTCGGCTGCAAGGCCTTTGCCGTCGTCGGAAATTTCGATCATGACCTGGCCTGCCTGATGCCTGGCACGGAGTATCACGGTCCCCATGGCGGGTTTCCCTGCGGCGATGCGCACTGCAGCCGATTCGATTCCGTGATCGACGGAATTGCGTACCATGTGGGTCAATGGATCGCTGAGACCCTCGATAATGGTTTTGTCGAGCTCGACCTCTCCGCCCTCTAACTTCAGTTGAACCTCTTTACCAAGTTCGCCCGCTAGGTCGCGGACCAGTCTCGAAAACTTGGCAAACAGGCCGGCAACCGGCTGCATGCGAGTGAGAGAAACGGCTTCCTGCAGCTCGGACGTCACCAGACTGATGCGGTGAGCGCCGGCGCTGACGCCTTGCTTGTCCCCAAGCCGCACGGCTTCGTTGAGCTGATTTCTACCCAGCACCAGCTCGCCGGCCAGAGTCATCAGTGAATCGAGAAGAGCTACATTCAGGCGGACTGTGGTCTCCACCTGCGAACTTTGCGCGGGGGAAGCCTGTTTTGAAACTTGCTCCGCAGGCGCCGCGACGGCCGGCGCGGGTGCGGCATCACGTGCAGGTCCGGCGTTGAGCACAGGGGCGGCATCGGGCACGAGCCCCGGCGGGAACGGTTCCACGGTTGCCGTGGCGACGCTTGTCAATGTTTTGGCTACGCCATCGTTTTCAATCCGGTGGATCCGCTCCGGCGCCACATCCAGAACCAGACCAATGGAGTAGCTGTCCAGTACCGTTGCATAAAGCACGTCGAGCAGGAGCTTATTCGATGGCTCGTCATCCAGCGTGCCCGCGGAATCGAGATCGAAGGCGGTTGCCAGAATAGATCCCAATTTGATTAGGTGATTCAGCACCTCAAGCGGGGTCTTTCCGCGCCGTTGAATATCGTGGATCAGGTCATACTCAATCGCATAGATGGTCTTTCCGCCAAGGCGCGCTTGATCCAGATCGAAGGCCGAGCCGCTGATCAATCTGCCCGCGCCGGGGATCGAAATCGCCACAACTTCGTGCGTAGAGCTTTTCCGCTCGGGGCTCAGATGCTCTTCGGTCAAGCGGCTCAAAGCGTCCGTGAACTCCGAGATGTCGGCGCTATTGCTGCCGGCGTAGTCCAGAATCAGATTGCGCAGCTTGTCGAACGCCATCAGAAGAATACTTACAATCTCGGAAGTGGGGACCATTTGGCCCGAGCGGACCAGGTCCAGAACATTCTCCGTCCGGTGCGCCAACTCTTTAATCTTCAGGAGGTCGAAAAAGCCGGCGCCGCCTTTTATCGAGTGCGCCGCCCGGAAGACGCGGTTGACAAGTTGTTCGTCGATGGCAGCCCCGGCCTGCTCCATCGAGAGTAGATCGGTCTCAATGGTGGTGAGGTGTTCCCGACACTCCGCGAGGTAATCGAGTATCAGATCGTCGTCAAGGTTGAAGTCGCTCATGGTTCCCTTTGATCCTCAGTTTCCAGTGACGCTGAAGTGTTGATGAATGCGCATGGCCTGAAAGAGCGCGAGGATATCGCAGGACGCGTTGATCACCGCCAGTTCGCCCCCGGCTTTCTTCAATGAGTTGTGCGCGGAGATCAACAATCCGATGCCGGCAGAGTCGACCATTTGCGCCATCGTCAGGTCCACGGTCAGACGGCGAACTCCGGCGCCGACCATTTCCTGCAATTTGGACCGTAAGGCCGGCAGCTTCGCGGCAACCAGATCGCCCTCCGGCTGTACCACGCCCACGGAGACTTCCTGGGAAATCACTTCTTTGTTCATATCGTTTCACCCTTCAAAATCGCTTGATCAGCAGCACTACATTGCCTTTCGGATTAAAGCGGACAGATGTTGCGTATAGCTTGAAAATCTCGATCCCACGACCGTTCGGTTCCGATAGATCCGGTTGGCGGTTCCAGGCCGCGCGCCAGTCGAACCCTTGACCGTGGTCTTGAACGGCGATCAGCAGGCGGCCTGGCTTGGCCCGGAGTACACAGGAAATGCGTTGGCGGGGATCTTCCATGCACCCATGGATGACGGAGTTTGTCAGCGCTTCACGAATGAGCAACTCAGCCGGAAAAGGTTCCAGCCCCGCGCACGCGCCAGCGCGCCAGAGCCGGAATTCCACACAAAATTGTTCGACTGCCTCCAGGGTTGCGGGCATTTCCATACGCCATTCACCTTGCCGCAAACTCACTGGGCCACCTCAATCGCCAAAAGCAACAAATCATCCTCGACGCTTCTCGCGCCGGATTGCATCTCGGCGGCAATGATTGAAACAGCCTCGCCTAGCGGATCCTTACGGTGGAGTACGCAGGATTCAACCAGGAGATCGAGACCTTCGCGGCGCGCCGCTCCCGGCGAGGATTCAATGAAGCCATCGGTATACAGAAAGAATCTGTCCCCGGGGCAGATAGTAAGATCCGTGCGTTGAATTACCACCGCACTGAAAATGCCAAGCGGATCGCTGTTCATTTCCAGCGTTCGCGCTGTCCCCGAAGCGCTCACTACGATCAGCGGAGGATGTCCGGCGCTCACAACCGACAGCTTTCTGGTCCGCCGGTTCAAATGCGCGTAGCATGCGGTAAGGTATTGCTCTTCTCCGAGGATCTGCCGCATTACCGCGTCCACTCCTCGCATGGTGTCTTCCGGCGAGTACAGGGGGCCTGAATACTGACGGAGCAGCGCCTTAATAGCCGAAGTGAGGAACGCGGCGCTGACGCCGTGCCCGCTAACGTCCGCTACGAAGTAGCCAAAAACGTCGGAATCCACTTTGACGACATCGTAGAAATCTCCGCCGGCGCCTTCCAAGGGTTGGTAGAAGACTGCAAATGAGGCCTCCGGACAGCTTTCCGGACGCACGAGAATGGCCTGTTGCGCGTTGCGCAGCTCTTCAATCCGAGACTGGTGCTCGCGGGCAATCGCGCGATTATTTTCTCCGATTCGCAGATGCACGCGGACCCTGGCCAGCACTTCCTCGCGATGCACTGGTTTGGAAACGTAATCTACGCCGCCGATCTTCAGCCCTTTTACCTTGTTTTTCACGTCATCCAGCGCCGATAAAAAGATAATCGGGATATCGGCGGTAACAGGATCGGACTTTAGCTTCGCGCAGGTCTCGAAGCCGCTTTCGTCCGGCATCATGACGTCAAGCAGAATTAAATCGGGGCCTTCCGCCTTGCTCATCGCTCGAGCCGTAGCCCCATCTCCCGCAGAGCACGTTTGAAAGCCCTCGGCCTGCAGAATACGCCTGAGCAGTTCCAAGTTTAATGGCACATCATCGACGATCAGGATTTTTGGAGACATTGTAGAAGCGCGATTAATCCATCAGCTTCGAACTGACCGCTCAGCCCCTTTCGGACATCGGCCGCGGCGGCCATCTTGATATCGTTTGCCAACACCTGCTCCAGTTCGGCCACCAAGCCGTCAATCTTCTCTTCCGCTCCCGCGAGCAGGCCCTTGCTTTGCTCCGCCGCCTGAAACTTTCATCGCGTAAGCCCTGAGCGGCCCGAGAACCAGCGCGAGCATAGCGCCGGACGCCGCCGGAGGTTTCGCCCGGCAGGCCGCTCGTTTTCATAAAGACCTTACTTGAACGTGTACTGCTGGAATATGTACATGTACCGGGGGTTGATGTGCAGCGTGGCATTCTCCACAAACTCACCCTGGAAGAAATAACCCACGCCCGCGCCGAAGGTATGGGCGCGCCACTTATAGGTCACGAAAGAATCCATCTCCTGACCCACGTGTGTGCCGGCGGTCCCTTTCTTCGAGATGGCGATGGAAGAACCCTGGCTGTTGTAGAGCGAATCGGCGGCGCTGAACAACCAATCGTCCGAATACATCTCATTCAGCGTTAGCGCTTTGGTGATGCCTAACGATTCCAGCGCTTTGAAGGTTTTCAGATTGCGCCATCCGAACAGGTCCAGTTGACCGAACTTGTCGTGGTTGGAAGGCGCCAACTGGTCGTACGTGCCGCTGGTCGTCGCTCCCAGCTTGGTGCCCGAGGCGAGCTTGTATTCGGCCGAGGAAGTGAGGGGCTTGTTCCACGCGGTCGTTTTGTGCGAGAGGCCTGCGAACCCTGCGTAGGCGCGCTGCTTCAACAGCCCCATGTCACCGGTTTGTCCGATCCCCTCAAAGCTGTATGCCAGACCGTCATGCAGAGGACCATAAAGGCGCCCTCCGAAACTGTCGGTTCCGAGCGTGCCGGCGCCGGTCCAGCCGCCGATCTTGTTCTGCGAATGGCGCAACGCATACGCATCCACGGATGCGCCGTGCCACAACCCTGTAAATGTATCGTACGTGCCCCAGATTCGTTCGCCCAGATCCGGCACATTGAACGCGTCAGGCAACACCTTGACCGGCGAGATCATCAGCATCTCAAATCTGGCCTTGGGAAGGCGATAATACATCCTGCCTTGATCGTAAGTTCGAGATACATTGCTCCACTGCGGCGTCCCGATGACGCGCGACTCGCCGTAATCCAGCATGGACCGGCCAAACGTTGCGCCGAAGCCCGTTTCGCTCTGGTCGAACAGCTTTACGTAGGCTTCCTGTAGATCCATCGTGTCGCGCATCGTGTTCGGCGCCGGCAGGCCATAGAATGGCGCGCGCGCATCCTGCCCCATGGCATAAACCGTCAACCAGGAGGTGGGTGCGACGCCGCAGCCAACCCGCAGGCGGCTCAGCATGTCCTGCTGATCGACGGACTTGCCGAAATTCACCCCGAACTTCTGCTCCCACCTTGTGCGCTCTTCAAAGGTACAGAAGACTTTGCCGTTGGTGGCCTGCTTCAGCTCATGGTTGGCATGTTGCAAAGGGTCTTCCTGCGCGCTCGCTACGGGGACGGTTGCAATTCCCAGCAAGAAGGCGGATACGACCACTCCGCGCACGGGTGCGGAACTTAATAGTTGACGGCTCGATTTCATGAATGCTCACTCTCTCTCCATTTACCTATCGGCTGAACTAAGGAGATTCATCATGAGATCGACACCGCTCCCCGGTCTGGTTCTCGCGGCGGCCACGCTTCCAGCGAAACGTCTAATAGGAGCGTTTGGGAGGGCGGAGCCCGGCCCCATGGCCTGCAAAGCTCGCAACCCCAACAATCCAAACTCGCTTCCATGTCCTCAGCTTCGTTTTGAAAGTTCGCGAACCTCCGCTCCCAACCGCGGGTCGCAACCTAAGACCGCCGCCAACGCTAATCCTTTCAAGGCAGTCGATAAGACGTTCCAGGCGTTTTTCAGCACTGCCAAACGATCTGCGATCAACACAACTTTCCGGGCGCCATCGAGTCGGCCCGAATCCGCCCATGATGCCCAGCTTCTCAGTGCGCCTGAAAAACGGAGAGAAATTGCGGCGCCCATACACTATAGTGCTGTGCGGTAACAGCCGATAAGAGGGTTGGACGACATGCAGCGCGGTAATCGTCAAGACGCGGCTGTCATTGTATTCGGCGCGACTCGTTAAGAAACGGGTCTGCGTCTTTTTTGGGGGTCCATGGAGAACAAGGGCATGCAGGATCAGGACGTGATTCGCGAATTCCTGGTTGAGAGTCACGAGAACCTCTCATCTCTCGATCGGGCGTTCGTCGAGCTCGAGAAGCACCCGAAGGATGCGGACCTGCTGGCAAGCATCTTCCGCACCATTCACACTATCAAGGGTACGTGCGGCTTCCTCGCGTTTTCTACGCTGGAGAAGATCGCCCATCAGGCCGAGAACATCCTGAGCCAGTTGCGTGGTGGTCAACGGGAGCTCACTCTGCCCTTGGTGTCGCTGATTTTTGAGGCAGTCGACGCGATTCGGAAGGTGCTGGCATGCATCGAGGACAGTGGTGAGGAAGGTCCGGACAGCTTTGAGCAATTGACCGAGCGTCTACGCGTCGCGGCGCAATTGACGCCTGGTGGGTCATATGTCGCCCCCGAGAGGCAGCCCGGGCCAAGCCAGTCCGGTCCAAGCCAGTCTGGTCCAGCCATTCTTCCCGGCGCCTCGGCGGAACCTGCGGACGCCCAGGGCGCCTGCCCGCTTCCCGAAGGCGAGAAGGCCGAGGAAGGTATCGCCAAGTCTTCCGCCGTGGCCGATGCGAACATCCGCGTCGGGGTTGGACTGCTGGACAAACTCATGGATTTGGTGGGGGAGTTGGTGCTGACCCGGAATCAGATCCTCCAGTTCAATGCCGAGCGCGAGGACGCCGCGCTCAACGCGACATCGCAGCGGCTGAACCTGATTACCACCGAGTTGCAAGAGGGCGTCATGAAGACGCGCATGCAACCCATCGGGATGGTGTGGAACAAACTGCCGCGCGTGGTGCGCGACCTGGCGGTCTCCCTCGGTAAGCAGATCCGGCTGGAGATGGACGGAGCCGAGACGGAGCTCGACCGGACTATCATTGAGGCCATTAAGGATCCGCTGGTCCACCTGGTTCGAAACTCGTGCGGCCACGGCATCGAGCCGCCGGAGGTCCGCGTTCGCGCGGGCAAGCCGCCACAGGGCAGACTGACTCTTCGCGCCTATCACGAAGGCGGGCAAGTCAACATCGAAATCGGCGACGACGGGGCGGGAATCGACATCGCGCGCGTCAAGCAGAAGGCTATCGAAAAGGGACTTCTACGGCCCGAACAGGCCGAAAAGCTCAGTGATCGCGAGGCCCTGAACCTGATCTTTCAGCCGGGGTTCTCCACTGCGCAGACCGTGACCAACGTTTCTGGCCGCGGGGTCGGCATGGACGTGGTGAAATCCCACATTGAGAAGATCGGCGGCGTTGTCGACGTGTTCAGCCGCGCCGGCCTTGGCTCCACGGTCAAGATCAAGATTCCACTAACGCTGGCCATCATTCCAGGCCTGGTAATTGCCAGCGGTGGCGAGCGATTCGTGATTCCCCAGGTCAGCTTGCTCGAGCTGATCAGCCTGGAGGGTGGTTCCTCGGAAAAGCACATCGAGCATGTGCAGGGCACGCCGGTGTATCGCCGGCGCGGAAGTCTCTTGCCCATCGCCTACCTGAATCAAGTTCTCGGACTGAAGCCGGCCGGCCAGGCCGAGGCCGTCAGCATAGTGGTCCTGCAGGCGGAAGACCGCCAGTTCGGGCTGGTCGTGGACGGCATCAACGACACTCAGGAAATCGTGGTCAAGCCCCTGGGCAAGCAATTGAAGGGGCTCACTGTCTACGCCGGCGCCACCATCATGGGCGATGGCCGCGTCGCCCTCATCCTCGATGTGCTCGGTATCGGCAAACGTTCCGGGGTCATAGCCGAATTCCATGAACAGACGCGTGCGGCGGTCGAGCAGAAGACGCAATCCGAGATCGACCTGCAGCGGCTGCTCCTGTTCCGGGCCGGTTCCTTCGAGCGCCTCGCCATTCCGCTTTCTCTCGTCGCCAGGCTCGAAGAGTTCCCGCAGTCGGCCATCGAGCGGGCGGGCGGGGGCCAGGTGGTGCAATACCGGAACCGCCTCCTCCCGCTCGTGCCTCTCCGCGGCGTACTGGAACCCGGCGCATCTTCTCCGGACCCGGCGCCCGATCCGGTGCAGGTGGTCGTTCTCAACGACGGCGATCGCAGCGTGGGCATGGTGGTCGATCAGATCCTCGACGTTGCCGAAGAGGCGGTCGCGGTTCGTCAGAAATCCCACCGCGCCGGGCTCCTCGGCTCGGCAGTGGTCGGCAAACGGGTCACGGATTTCGTCGATCTCCACACTGTCATTCAAGCGGCTGCCGAGAATTGGTTTCAGGGCGCAGGCGAACTCGCCAACGGCAAGAGAATCCTCGTCGCCGAAGCCTCGGCTTTCTCGCGCGGCTTGATCCGGAGCGGCCTGGAAATGGCGGGCTACCGGGTGGTCGAAGCCGCGAATCACGACGAGGCAATTCGTATGCTAGAGCAGCAATCGGTGGATGCCGTTGTCGCCTCCCTCGATCTTCCACTCGGCGGAACTTCCGCTCTTCTCGCCGCCATGCGCCGGCGGCCGGAGTGGGAGGCGATCCCTGTCCTGGCCCTGGCGGAATCGGCGGAGCAGGTTCGCACACAAAGCGGCCAGACGACGGGCTTTCAGGATTGTCAGATGAAGTTCGACCGGGAGGCAATGCTCGCGTCGTTGACGCGGCTGGCCTCGGTGCTGGCTTCTGCCGTAACGGAACCGGTGTGCGTGCCGGTATGTATGCCGGCCTGCGGGGAAGAAAAGAGATAACCGATGGCAAAAGATAGCGCGATCCTGAAGTCCGAAATGGCGCAAAATAGCGGACAATTCTCCACGTTCTTCGTGGCCGACCTGTTTTTCGGCGTGGACGTTCTCCGCGTTCAGGAACTGTTGCGCTTCCAGCAGATGACGCGCGTGCCTCAAGCCCCGGAGGTCATCGAGGGGTTGATCAACCTGCGCGGCCAGATAGTCACCGCCATCGATATGCGCCGGCGGCTTCGGTTACCCCCACGCGCAGGGGATCATACCCCGATGAACATGGTAGTCCGCACCGATGACGGCGCGGTCAGCCTGCTGGTCGATGAGATCGGGGACGTGCTGGATGTGGATCCGGCCTCCTATGAACGTCCGCCGGAAAACCTCGATCCAGCGGCGCGTGAACTCATCCGCGGCATCTACAAGCTGAAAGACCGCCTGCTGCTGGTTCTCGATACGGAGCGAACGGTGGATCTCGCCGCCGAAATGACAGCCTAGCCGGCATCGTAAGACAAGATCGGTTCCAGAATCAGGCGCCAGTCGCGGCGCTGTAAACGCGACAGGAATACCAAGGAGCAAAAGAGATGGCAACCCAAGCAACCAACGGCTGGCGAGTACCTCGCGGTCGAAATTCGTCCGCGGGCGCAGCTGTTCTGGGCGGTCCGGAAATTGCAGCGTCCACGACGAGTGCCGGCGATCGTCTTCCGGAGGAGATGTTGCGGTTGCTGGAAGCCTCGCGCGCAGCCTGCCTGAGCGATCGGGCACGAATCGGGCAGTTCGACGGCAGTAACCGTCAACTGCGCGCCTTGGCGCAGATCGGTGCGCGCAAGGTCGAAGAATTGATCACGCAGACCTATCTTGGCGGCCACGACAACATCAAGCTGGCAGTCGACAACGTAGCCGTGGCGCTGGAGGGCTTACAAATTGAGATGGCTCGGTTGACCGAGGCATCGCATGAAGCGCAGCTCGCGGAACATGGCCAGCCCGGCCAGTTCCCGGGCATTCAACAGCTGAAAGAGCGGCTGTTGATGGTTCTCGATCCGGAGCGAGCAGTGAATCTCGCGATCAAGAGGGTAGCTTAGTGCCAGGGAGACGCTTGCCGCTTGAACGGCAAGGAACCGGAAAACGCGCGCCGCGCCCGGATGCCGGGAGGTTCTAAAATGGCCTTCACTTTCTTCTTTAGAGACCAGCAAGTACTGGAACAGGTAGTGGAGCGGCTGCTGCCCATCCTCTCGGGGCGCAGCCACCCCCGCATCTGGGACGCCGGCTCAGCCATGGGGCAGGAGCCTTACACCTTTACCATGATTTTGGCCGATAGGATGAACCGTTTCGCGTTCAAGAACCTGCGCGTCGATGCCACCGATGTGGAAAGCACGGGCCAGTTTGCCCGCATGATCGAGGCGGGCGTTTACCCCAGCGATGAGTTGTCGCGGCTGCCCGAAGGCGTGCTGGAAAAGTACTTCGAACCGGATGGCAAGCCTGGATACTATCGCGTGGTCGAGAGCATCCGGCAGCGCGTCGCGTTTCAGCGGCACGATCTTCTCTCGTTCCAGGAAATCGCTCAGGGATATTCGCTGGTCTTGTGTAAGAACGTGCTGCTCCACTTCCAGCCGCTTGAGAGAGTCGAAGTGCTCAAAATGTTCCATCGGGCCTTGGCGCCCGGTGGTCTCTTCGCATCCGAGCATACGCAGGGGATGCCGCCGGAACTCGACTCGCTGTTCGAGCGAGTGATTCCCAACGTGCAGTTGTTCCGCAAGATCGAGGGCGCCGAATGCGTATCCTGACACTGGCGAACAGCGGCAACCTCTATACCTGCAATGTTTACCTGGTCCTCGGCAGCCTGAGCCAGCTCCACGACGTCAATACTCTGGTGGACGTGGGTCAGGATCCCGCGATCCTGGCGAGCATCGAGCGCGCTCCCACGGGGATTGGCAAGTGGCCCGTGGAGCAAGTAGTGCTGACGCACGACCATTCCGATCACAGCGCCCTGCTGCCGCGGGTTTGTGAGACGTTCCACCCCAAGGTGTTTGCGTTTTCACCGAATGTCCGGGGCGTCAATTGTGTGTTGCGCGATGGGGACGCCATCAGGATGGGCGACCAGGATTTCGAAGTGATCCACATGCCCGGCCACAGCAGCGACTCGATCTGCCTTTTCAACCAGGCGGAGGGCGTGCTCTTCGTTGGCGACTCGCCCGTGCTGAGCGCCTCGGCGACCGGCACTTATGAGCCGGATTTTCTGGCGGCTTTGGAGAAGGTTTGCGCCCGCGATGTCCGGCGGATCTACTTCGGGCACGGGGCTCCAGTGACTGAGCGCTGTAACGAGAAGCTGCGTGAATCGCACAGGATGGCCGGCGGCGGCCTCTTGGCAGTCGGAAGGCAACAGATCGAGAATCAGACGCCGGTGAGGGCGTAGCAGTAACGAAGTAGCAAAATCTCAAGGAGCAAAGACAAATGGCAAGACAAGCAAGCGACACACAACGAAGCGATGCCCGGCGAGTGCCGTCCGGCCGAAACCAGTCAGCCGGCGCCGCTGTTTTGGATCGTCCGGAACATGCTGCGCAGGAGACGCAAACGCAGCATCGGCTGCAGGAAGAAATACTTCGCGTAGCCTCCGCTCTCCAGCAAGGCCGCCTCGCGGAGCGGGCGCGAGCCGACCTGTTCGAGGGTGGCGATCGCACCGTCGCTGAGAGCCTCAATGGGATGCTGGATTCCGTCATCAAACCGTTGAACGTATCCGCCGAGTACATGGACCGTATCTCGAAGGGCGATATTCCCCCCAAGATTACCGACGTCTACACCGGCGACTTCAACGAAATCAAGAACAACCTGAACGTTTGTATCGACTCCATCAGCCGGTTGGTCAACGACGGCGTGACCCTGACGCAGGCGATGCTGGAAGGCAAACTGGCGGTGCGTTCCGACGCAACCAAGCACGAAGGCGATTTCCGCAAGGTGATCGAAGGCTTCAACCTGGCGCTGGACAACGTCATTAAGCCGTTGAACGTCTCCGCCGAGTACGTGGACCGCATCTCGAAGGGCGACATTCCGCCCAAGATTACCGACGCCTACACCGGCGACTTCAACGA
>Ga0116129_1000224_pt1 | contig 40470 bp, 38 predicted proteins | sample June2015DPH_17_2_FD_89732 | JGI IMG/M metagenome (GOLD analysis project Ga0116129, IMG submission 89732) | Peatland microbial communities from SPRUCE experiment site at the Marcell Experimental Forest, Minnesota, USA - June2015DPH_17_10 | ecosystem: Environmental > Terrestrial > Soil > Wetlands...
GCCCTGAAAAGGCCGGCGTCGGCGGTTCGATCCCGTCTCTGGCCACCACATTCTAAGCGGCTTACGGGATTTTCCCAAAAACGCGTAACCCAAACTCAACCCAAGTTCATCGTTTCCACCCGAAAAACTGTGCTGTTCGAGCCAAAGGCATGTCAAGCCGAGGGACCTGATCATGGACATCTATATAGAAGATCTTTCCCTCCTGGACGAACCACGCTCGGGACGGCTGCACGGTACGAAGCTGGGCCACGGGCACAGGCTGCCGGCTGCGACAGACCCGCCAAGGCTTCGTTCACGCTGCTAAGGTTGGAAGAAAGTCCTGACCGGATCGAAGTTCGTTCTTCCCATCGGCCATAACTCGACGTGTTAGCTAACGAGTCGTCATGCACTGCACTTCTGCCGGGTATCGGTCGCCGACCACAGGAATCTTCGCCAGGATGCAGTCAAGCCCCTGAAGATCATCAGATGTGATTTCCAAACTTGTAGCTCCGATATTCTCGTCGAGTCGCTCCAGCTTAGACGTGCCCGGGATGGGTACTATCCATGGCTTCTGTGCAAGCACCCATGCAAGAGCAACTTGGGCGGTCGCTTGCTTCTTTGCCGCGAAGGACTGGATGGCATCGACCAGAGCACGATTCGCCTTACGGGCCTCAAGGCTGAAGCGAGGAAAAGTTCCCCGGTTGTCTTCCTTATCGAACTGTGTCTGCTCTGTCACGGACCCGGCAAGATATCCCTTTCCTAGCGGGCTGAAGGACACCAAGCCAATCCCGAGTTCCTCAAGCGTCGGCAGAATTTCCTCTTCGGGCTGTTTCCACCACAGCGAGTATTCGCTTTGAAGCGCAGTCAGTGGGTGGACGGCGTGCAATGACATCCGGTCGAACTTACAACAGCAGGAGAAGAGGATAATGCCAAGGCGTCGTGCTCCGTGGATTACCGCTACCAGACATGGGTAGCTATCACCTCGGGCGAACCAGCCACCCCGGCCACAATCGGAGTTCGGAGCACCACCTGAATACTAATTTTTGGATTGTTGAGACTTGCGGGAAGCCCACTTAAAAATTGAGGCTGAGTAATAAACTCAGAGGCGGCTTGAGTGCCCACACTCCCGCAACCCGCCACGTAGAGGACGAGGCCCCCGGTGACTGGATCAAGCATCCGACCTGCAAGTGCATAGTCAACAGAAGCCGCCTTATCACCGCCAACTGAGACCTGCCAAAGGTACTGCTTGGGATGGTCGGAATCGACTATAGCGAATATCCGATCAGGTTTTCCTTGGTGCGCTTCATCAAAATCAAATCTATAGCGTAGGATAGGCAATCACAATAACGATTGGGCTCGAAGGCTTACCGGCAACCCTTTTCAAATGCGTACAGATAACCAGACTACCCTTCTCGATTTGCGAGATCGCCCTACGTTGACCATTCAACTGCAGAAATCCAGAGATATTTGTATAGGCTTTGAGATCTGTCACCGTTAAGCGTCTGCAAACCGAAACGATTGACATCCTTTACCAACATCGCGTCGACCCAAACACTCCCATAGAGGAAACCGCAGGTGCCGTCAAAGACCTTATCGAGGCAGGCAAGGTGAAACACTTCGGTCTTTCCAAAGCAGGCGCAAAGACCATTTGCCGTGCTCATGCCGTATAACCGGTCACGGCCTTACAGAGCGAGTACTCACTCTTCTGGCGCGAACCCGAAGAATCCGTCTCCCTACGCTTGAAGAACTCGGCATCGGTTTCGTCCCGTTCAGCCCGCTTGGCAAAGGCTTTCTTACCGGTAAGATAGACTCATCCATCAAATTCGGCAGCACCGATTTCCGCGCCATCGTCCCTCGTTTCAGTGAAGACAATCGTAGAGCGAATCAGGCCCTTGTCGAGGTCATCAAGAAATTCGCAAATCAGAAGAAAGCAACACCTGCACAGATCGCCCTTGCCTGGTTGCTTGCCAAGGCGCCATGGATCGTTCCAATTCCCGGTACGACCAAGCTTTCACGACTGGAAGAGAACCTCGGAGGCGCGTCCATCGAACTCACCACAGACGATTTGCATTCGCTAGAAGAGGCCTCCTCCACAATTAAGGTTGAGGGTGAGCGATACCCCGCAACCCACGCGAAGCTGATCGACCGCTAGATTTGGTGAACTTAGCAAAGAAGTCGTTGATGCTGAGCTTGAGGTTGGTTGATCCGGCGCGCATCGGCCCCGAGAAGTCAGCTTACGTCGCCAAACGCCCTTGGCGGAATCTCAGGAGGCGATGCGCTAATTGGAGGAGAAAAGCGCATCTGGCGGTAGTTAGGCGAATTTTATTGAGGAAGAGTGACCCGTATCAGCTTTCTGGTTCATAATTTCAAAATAAGGCGCTCTGTCGAGCGGACATTTATCGCCGAAAGACGAGATCCCGCTCGAATGGAATGATTCTCTACACTTCAAAAGATCTGTATAGGGAGGTGAATCTTGGGTGTCGATTACAAGGATAGAAAAGAGCCGACCTCTTCGCTCGGGAAGTTGAGTCGAAGATCCTTTCTTTCTCAGATAGGAGCGGCTGGTGTTGCCACGGCCGCGACTGCGGTCGCTCCACTGGCCGTCTCTCCGGCGAAGACCGCTGCGCAAGAAAGAACAAGTTCTGAAGGCCAGGCAATTCCCGGAACCGTGCCGGTAACACTCAGAGTGAACGGACAAAAGTATTCGGTTCAGATTGACCCGCGTTCCACTCTTCTAGACACCTTGCGCGAGACGTTGCAACTGACCGGAACAAAAAAAGGATGCGACCACGGGCAATGCGGTGCCTGCACAGTGCATATCAATGGTCGGCGTGTGAACAGCTGCCTGACCTTTGCATCGATGCAGCAGACGGCTGAGATCGTCACCATCGAGGGCATCGGTCAACCCGACCACCTGCACCCGATGCAGGAGGCTTTCGTGAAGCATGACGGTTTCCAGTGCGGCTACTGCACTTCGGGACAAATCATGTCCGCTGTCGCCATGGTGAAGGAGTCATGGGGAGCAACGGATAGCGATGTCAAGGAGGCGATGAGCGGCAACATCTGTCGTTGTGGAGCCTATCCAAACATCGTTGCGGCAGTCCAGGCAGTTCGGCGGATGGCATAGAAGGAGACCGGTGATGGAACTCTTCGAATTGGTGACGGCGCAGACGGTACCGGACGCGGTAAAGGCACAAGCAAGGTCATCCACGGCGCAAAACGGCGCCGATGTCCGTTTCATTGCGGGTGGCACCAATCTGATCGACTACATGAAGTTGAATGTTGAGCGTCCTAAGCAGGTGGTGGACATAAACGGTCTGTCACTCAACCAGATCGAAAAGACAGCGGACGGCGGATTGAAGATCGGTGCTCTCGCGCGAAACGCGGACGTCGCTCAGGATCCGTCAGTGAAGGAGCAGTATGCAGTTCTGTCGCAGGCTCTGCTTGCCGGTGCCTCTCCCCAGTTACGCAACATGGCGACAACCGGAGGAAACCTATTGCAAAAAACTCGCTGTGTCTACTACCGGGACACCGCAACGTCTTGTAACAAGCGCGAACCCGGCTCCGGCTGTTCCGCTATCGGAGGCTTTAACCGTATGCTGGCTATTCTGGGCACCAGCGATTATTGCATTGCAAGTAACCCTTCTGACCAGAACGTTGCACTGATGGCTCTCGATGCGACCGTTCATATTGAAGGCACAAAAGGGCAGCGAGCCGTTCCAATAGCTGATTTCTACTTCGTTCCCGGATCTACTCCGCAACTCGAAACGGTACTGGAACCGGGTGACTTGGTGACCCATCTGACTCTTGCCAAACTGCCGGTCGGCGCAAAGAGCGTTTATCTGAAACTGCGTGATCGTGCCTCCTACGAGTTCGCGTTAGCCTCTGCGGCGATTGTGATGAAACATGACGCGAGTGGCAGAATCGATTTCATTCGCGTCGCGATGGGAGGAGTAGGAACAAAGCCCTGGCGATCTCCTGAAGCGGAAGAGGCGCTTCTCGGAAAGCCTGCGACTCCATCAAACTTCCGAACCGCAGCCGACGCCGCACTCCATGGCGCAAAACCTCAAAGTCAGAACGGTTTCAAAGTGGAGCTGGCCAAACGATGCCTTGTGCATGCGATGGTTCAGGCGAGCCAAAAGGCCTAAGGAGGCGACGATGGAGCAGGTAACTGAGTCAAGGGTGATTGGCGTTGCGACACCGCGAATAGATGGCCCGCTCAAGGTGAGCGGTTCTGCCATGTACGCCTCAGATCATCACTTTCCCGGCCTCCTCTATGCATGGCCGGTCTGCGCGACGATCTCGAGCGGTACAGTTACACGTCTTGACACATCCGGAGCAGAGAAAATGCCCGGCGTTATCGCCGTATATCACCGCCAAAACATAGGCAAGCTCTATCGGGTTCCTCCCTCAACTGGCTTTACTCTCATTATTGACGAGAAGCGTCCACCTTTTGAAGACGACACAGTTCGTTACTACGGCCAGTATGTTGCCGTTGTCGTAGCGCAGACCGTCGAACAGGCACGGGCTGCAGCCGAGAGCGTAACGGTTTCATACAATAAGGAGAACCAAAACACCAACACAAAGCTCCTGGGAACTCCACTTTCAACGGACAAACCTGACGAGAAGAGTAAACGCGGCGACACGGCTGCTGCGTTGAAAGCGGCGAAAGTGAAGATTGATGAGGTCTACACTATTCCTGTCGAAACCCACAATCCGATCGAGTTGCATGCCTCTGTCGCTGTCTACGATGGAAAAAAGTACACGCTGTACGAGACCTCGCAGGCGGTTGTAAACCATCGCGATGTCATGGCACAGATGCTGGGTGTTCCAACAGAGCAGGTGCAAGTAATTACCCGGTATCTGGGGTCAGGATTTGGTGGCAAGTTGTGGCCCTGGCCTCACGGGTTGCTCGCTGCGGCTTGCTCGCGCAACCTCGGACGCCCTATCAAGTTGGTAGTAAGCCGCCAGATGATGTTCCAAAGCGTCGGCCACAGACCCGCAATCGATCAACGAATCCAACTCGCTGCTGATGCTGACGGCAGGCTGACTGCTGTTCAACAGGATTACGTGAACCATACCTCGATGCTCGATGACTACGACGAAGGTTGCGGAGAGATCACGCCTTTTATCTACAGCACCCCGAATCTGCTTGTAACCGGTGGTCTTGCACGCCGCAACGTCGGGAATCCAACGGCGATGCGCGGCCCTGGCGCAGTACCAGGGCTATTCGCGCTTGAATCGGGAATGGATGAGTTGGCGATTGCGCTCAAGATGGATCCCGTTCAACTAAGGTTGAAGAATGAGCCGACGCTGGACGAGAGTCTGGGTATCCCTTTTTCATCACGCCACATGAAAGAGTGTCTGACTGTCGGGTCCGACAAGTTCGGTTGGTCGCGGCGAACTCCTGAGATAAGTTCGATGAAGCGTGACGGTCTCACCTTGGGGTGGGGTGTCGCGGCGTGTTCGTGGTTGGCGGCACGTATTGAAACGGAGGCGACGGTCGAGCTCCTGCAAGATGGCTCAGCACGCGTCGCTTGCGGTACTCAGGACATCGGTGGTGGAACCTATACCGTCATGGCGCAGGTAGTCAGCCACGAGACCGGTGTTCCAGTGAACAAAGTCGATGTTGTTCTCGGAGACTCTTCTCTTCCACCGGGACCAATCTCCGGAGGTTCGTGGGTCACTGCTTCTATGACACCGGCAGTGCTCGGAGCGGCTCGAAAAGCTGGCGAAGCCGTCTTGCTCGCCGCCGTCAAGTCTGACGGATCGCCATTCAAAGGGAAGAAGCAGGAAGATCTCGAGTTTGTCGTTGGAACTGTTCGTCTGAAGGGACAAACGCAAGGCGCCGTGCCGATCGCGGAGATATTGAAGATTGCTAAAGTCAGCTCTGTCTCGGGCACAGACAAATCGGATGGAACTTTTGGGTCCGCGAAACCGAAGTTCTCGTTCCATTCCTATGGCGCTCAGTTTGCTGAAGTGACATGGCAACCTGAGATTGCTCGCCTTCGCGTCAGTCGGGTAGTCACCGTCATTGATGCTGGACGCATTCTGAATCCGCGGCCCGCCCGTAACCAAATCGAAGGTGCGGTCATGATGGGTGTAGGCATGGCGCTCTTCGAAGAGACGATGTACGACTCACGCTCCGGAGCTCCGATCAACAACAACCTCGCGGACTATGTTGTCGCCGTCAACGCAGATACTCCCGACATAGACGTGACATTTCTGGACTACCCTGACTACGAGCTTAATGCACTTGGGGCCCGCGGTGTAGGTGAGATTGGCCTGGCTGGAATTGCCGCTGCGATCACTAATGCCGTTTATCATGCCACTGGCATACGAGTACGTGACTTGCCGGTGCGCATCGAAGACCTGCTAAGTCCCGCAATCCGAAACGCGCATGTTGTCTAGCATTCCTCAGCTTTGCATAAGACAAGCCGATCAAATCTCTTTTTGACAGAGACCCCTGACAAATAGGAGCAAACATGAGCGAAGAAGTTGTCACCATCGCCCAAGCTAAGGCGCAGCCCGGCAAGTTCTCAGCAGTTGGGTAAACACTTTTCGGAAAGTGCCACTTAAGTCTTTAAGTTATGAGTGGTGGCCAGAGACAGGATCGGTCTCCCCCACCGCTAATGGAATCTTTAACTTACAGATTCTAAAAGGTGCAGGAAGTGCCAGAATGCCCAAACGTTGCAAATCTCTTGCAAATTTGTTCGTGAGTTTCGCGAGATCCTCCAGAGCGGCACAATGCGGTTTCGTGAAGCCGACGAGATTAGACGTCCGGCAATCGTAGTCTAGCGTCCATTACGACGATAGGTCTCGAAGAAGATGCTAACGACGCTTCAGTACGCTGGCCACTCGCTTCGCGAGGCCTCTCCAAGGCGGCCCGAGCTGTTCAAAGACATTCAGCATTCCTACCTTGTAAACCGAACGCATGTGGCTGAACCGTCGGAACCCATCACGCCCGTGATAGGCACCCATGCCGCTCGTGCCGACGCCACCGAACGGCAGCCCGTCTTGTGCGATATGAAGAAGAGTCCCGTTGATTGTGACGCCACCGGAACTGACTCGTTCGAGAACCCTATTCTGCGTAATCTTGTTATTGCTGAAACAGTAGAGCGCCAGTGCTTTTGGTCGCTCATTGATGAAATCGAACGCTTCTTCGAGCGTTTCGTAAGAAACAATCGGCAGGACTGGCCCGAATATCTCATCCTGCAACAATGAGCAGCCTGCGGGGGCGCCGAGTACGACCGTAGGGGCAATCGCAGCCTGTTGGAACTCTGGTTTCGTCGTGAGCAACGTTGCTCCCCCCGCCTTTGCTTCGGCTAAAGCATCGAGGAGCCGCGCCCGATGACGCTCGTTGATGATGGTGCTGTAATCAGGATTCTCTTGGATGGTCGGATAAGCTCGTTGTGCTCGCGTGATGACCTTCTCGGCAAATTCGCGACACAGATTCGATGGAACAAGAACATAGTCGGGCGCAATACAAGTCTGCCCTGCGTTCAGGAATTTTCCGAAAGCGATGCTTCGGGCTGCCTTCTCCAGAGAGTAATCGGCGCAAACGATTGCGGGTGACTTTCCGCCAAGCTCGAGCGTTACAGGCGTAAGATTTTCCGCTGCCGCCTTCATCACCTCGCGTCCCACAGACGTCGACCCAGTGAAAATAAGATGATCGAAGGGAAGGCATGCGAACTCGCGGGCGATCGATGGGCCACCTGTAATTACCGTTACCTCTGTGGTATCGAAGTGGGATGAGATGAGCTTGGCGAGGAGTTCTGAGAAGCAGGGCGTGAGTTCAGAAGGTTTGATCATGACACGGTTCCCTGCGGCGATCGCGTCGACAAGCGGTGAGAGGCTCAGTAGTAGCGGATAGTTCCACGGCGCGATGATGCCTATGACTCCTAGCGGTTCATAGCGTATCCAGGCACGTCCAGGTTGGAACGTTAGGTCAACGGGTCGTGCCTCAGGACGCATCCACGCGCCAAGATTTCGACGGGCGTGGCGGATCGCGTTCAAGACCGGGATCATTTCGAGCATCTCGGTTTCGGTAGTCGACCGATTTCCGAAATCATTGCAAATGCTTTTTTGAATCGCCTCGCCGTTCTTGAGGATTAGGGCACGAATAGTGTTGAGGGACTTCACACGTTGCTTGATCGTTAGCGTCGGCACAGTTCGAGACGCGAGGCGTTGCGCTCGGAACAGGTCACCTATTGCATCAAGAGTCGTTTCGTCGTTGATCCTCGTGCTCACGTCGGTGAGTTGCGGCATGGCCTCTAGCTCCGATCGGTAGTTTGCCGTCCGATGAATGTGATCATGCTGCTATACACGCCTAGAACTCTCCCAACAATAAGGTCGAAAATTGGGGTTGGCAAGACACCCTTGAGAAAAGGGAGCCCATACCCATAACCACTTCAAAGTTCTGGAAGGATAGATATCCCGCGTGGCAGGAAATACTTGAAGATAGAGACGTCTGGTGGGATGAGGGACGAGGAGAAGGATAGGGAGAATCTGGGTCGCCGGGGAGATGGGGGGGTGCGTCTGGGTGGACGGGATCCCGACTGGAGGAATGAGCGGCGCAACGAAGTACGCACCGAAGACTATTCCCAGCACGCCAGGAATTCCAGCGAAGAGGAGTGCTCACCGCTCGATTGGGATGCGGAGATACAGGATGCTTAGCGAGGCGGCTCCCATGCCTACGCTTTGGATTGCGAGGGAAAAATTGCGGGCATCGCGCGGGGCGATGTGTAGCAGTTTCGTGAATATTGGGAATGCGATCGCGCCCCCGCCTTCACTGATGCCGCCACCCACCAGCGAGCCGAAGACCATGGTAAGCGCGACCTTCCAATCCGCGAACAGGTGATAGATCGCGAGTCTGCCTCCGAAGGCAAGCCATATCCCTCACACAAGTAGCGCGATGGTGAGGTTGAAACGTAGTGCGCTTCTCTTCCGTATTTTCTGGTTCAGAGCTACTCCGTACGTTGCGGAGGGTTGGGGTGTGGGATTCGACATGCGCGGCTGATCTCCGGGTTCTCGTGCGAGAATACATTGCGCATTCATCCAGAGTTGAAGTATTTAATCCGCCGGAGGAATGACTCGATACATTGCTAATCTTCGAGGGAAATTGAGGCTGCCGGAGTTATTATGCCCTGACCGTGTGAGTTCTGTTCACGACCGCGCCGCAAGAACAGGCTCATCGCCACTGCCGCAAAGGCCACGCAAGCCAGATACACAATAAAACGAGGTTGATAGGAGCCTGCGCGGTCGTACCAGCGTCCGATCGCCATGGGACCTGTCGCGCCGCCGATAGCATATGCTGTCCAAGTCAACCCGTAGAGTACCGAGAAGTGCCGACGGCCAAAGTAGTGCGCGAGCAGATACGGCGCGACATCGGCTTCGCTGCCCAGACCCACGCCTAAGATAGCGGCTCCAATTAGCGCGATGGGTGATCTACCCGCGAAAGCAAGTATGAGAGTGCCCACTGCCGAAAGCAGAAGGACGAATGTCTGAATACGCTGCGGTGAGAAGCGGTCGATGAGAAATCCGATGCACAGGCGGCCTATGATTCCAGCGCCACCGCGTACTGAAAGCGCGAGCGCAGCGCTCTGCGCCGAGACTCTGTGCTCGGTGAGAATCGCTGCTAGGTTCGTCACTAGGCCATTTTCGCTGAACGCCGACAGCATGATGATGCAGGCCAGAATCCAAAAGGGTCCGCTACGAAGCGCGGTAGCGACAGTCACGCTACCAGCAAATGAGTGGCCTTCACGCGCGACAACCGAATCGTGCCGGTTGCGCACTATTAGCGCAGTCAGGGGCAAGCCCAGCAAAGCGATGCTGCCCAGCAGCACATAGGCACTGCGCCATCCGTGATGCGTAATCGTCCATTGGGTTAGTGGCGGGATGAAGATCGAGCCAACTCCACTGCCCGTAAGAACCACCGCGAGCGCGAGTCCCCTGTGCTTGTGAAACCATGAGAGCACGGTGCGCGCATACGCAAACTGCGCGGTTCCGTTAGCGACCAGTCCCAATACAAAAAATGTGACATAGAACTGTCTGATGTTTGGTCCGAGTCTGCTGAGCGAAGCGAGCGCGAACGCGAAGATCAGGATCGATGGCAGGATGACGCGCCGCGGTGGGAAGCGATCAAGCAGAAGGCCAATGCCGGGAGAAACGAGAGCGACGGTGATCGCCGCTAGTGCGAATGTGCCGCCAATGGCTTCCCGCTTCCATCCGAACGCTGCGTGGAGCGGATTTAGGAAGAGGCTGAAGGTATACGGGACGATCGGAGCAAAGCTCACCATGACGCCGACGAAGGCGGCGGCAACTACGTGCCAGCCCAGGTAATGAATAGAACTCTCGTTGTCTTGGACCTTCGGGATAACCTGGTCGCTCAATCGCTGCTCCCTTGACGTGTATGTTTTGGCCGCTCGGACGATACAGGTTCTTCCTGGCCGGGAGTGCCCTTTGCATACATGGCGAGCAAATCCTGCGAGGGCAGCCCAAACGCATTCACAACCCGGTTGAAACACGCGAAGAGCGCAGTGACATGAATAGCCTCCGCAATCTGCAGATCAGTCCAACCAGATATGTGCAGTAATTCGATGTCGGCGCGAATAACGTTTTGCGCACTGTCCGTGATTTTTTGCACGAAACGAAGAAGGGAACTCTGTTGTGAAGTAAACTCCTTGGAATCGATCTCGCATGCCATTACTGCCGCGAGCAGTTCCGGCGAGCCTCCATTCGCACGAAGAGAGAACCCGTGGCTGTCGGCGCAGTAAGCGCAGCTATTTCGTGAGGAGACAAACGTTGCGATCATCTCTTTATGCTGCCGGTCAAGTGCACCATCTATAAAGAGCATGGATTGCGCGAGACCCATCATGTGCTCCAGCAAAGGTGGATGGGTTGCAAAGCACCGCAAGATACCAGGTACGCGTGGCCTGTCGAAGTCGGTACGAAACCTCGTATAGAGGCGTTCGACCTCAGGTGGGGCGTCGTCCTCATTCACGATCGGCAGGTTTGCCGATTGGATGGGAGACAACTCACCCAGAGCTTGATTTTGATATTCCTTCATGACCATGATTAAAACGCCAATCTGGCCGCAAGCTGAAACGCTCTTGGGCCGCCAGAACCAAAGAATCCACCCGCCGTTGTTACAGCGGAGTAGAAGTTTGACTGCACCGTCTGTGCAGGTTGACCATTTTGCGCCGGTTGAAAAGGTCCGATGGAGATGCTTCGACCCGGGTAGTTGTTGTTGCTGGTTCCGCGGATGTTCGTCTCGTTGAAGATATTGAATGCTTCTCCGATGAGGTTGAGGGCGATTCCATCCTTGAATTTGAATTGCTTCTGCAACCTAAAGTCGAGAGAGCTGAATGGACTGAAGAAGTTGATATTTGCCGGGACATGCTGAAGGATGCCTCCGGCAAGACAGGGAAAAGCTGCAGGACACGCGGGAAGAGCGTTCCATTTGTCGATCATTGCGTTCAGCTGGTTGCTGTTTTTGATCTCGCGGCCGAGGGAGTTGCGCGAGATGAGGGGAAGGCGAGAACCGCTGGCTCCGTTGGTCGCGGTGCCTGGGAGGAAGGTATCGGCAGGCACGCCGGACCCGAAGGTGTAGATCGGCGCGAAAGAGATTTGCCACGGAAGTTGGACTTCGCCGTAGAGCGTGATGCGGTGTAGTTCGTCGGCGACAGCGTATCCCTTCTCGAGTTGGGGCTGGTCGATTCCTTCGACGAGATTGACCTGTTCGTTGGCGTTGCTGTTGGTGAGTTGATCGTCGTCGGAGTAATCGAGCGTCTTCGAAAGCGTGTAACTGATGTTGTATTGATAGCCAATGTGGCCCAGATGCGACTGGCGATGTTGAAGACTGAAGATTAAGCCGTCATACCAGGACTTTGCCCTGGATTCGATGAGAGTGATGTTGTCGGAGATTCCGCTGAGCGGGTCGGTCAAGCTGCAGGGTACGTTATTGCCTGGGCACTCGACGTATGGGGATGTTGAGCTTGTGCTGCGGAGCAGGTGGCCGTTCAACTGCCGATTGGCGAAGACGTGGAGACCATCGGCTGACATTACCCAGCTGTTGCCGAGTTGCTGCTGAAAGCCTAAAGAGAATTGTTGAACGAGAGGATGATGGGCGTTGGGGCCCATCGCGATCATTCCCACCCCCCCGGTCTGATGGGGGCCGCTGAATGGCGCGGCGAGGCTGGGGCTACCAGTGCCGAAACGTGCTTGAGGAGCAAAGCAGGTACCAAGGCTTGGCGGTCCCGGCACAAAAGGAGAGACGCAGTAAGATCCAGCGAACTGGGTGACGGTCAGGGCGCGATCGTTCTGTACAAGTTCTTCGGCGCCGCTTTCAAGAATGATGCGGTCGTAATAGATGCCGTAGCCACCGCGGACAACTGTCCTCCCTGCGCCGAACGGGTCGTAGGCGAAGCCGATGCGAGGGCTGAAGTCTTTCTTGTCGGTTGATTTCTTGAGGTTGATAACATTCGCCATCCAGGTGCATGGATTCGTGGGCACGGTGGTCAGGTTGGGGCACGGATTATGTGCACTGGAGGTGCCGGTGAGGTTCGAATCGTACTCCCAACGCAGACCAAGGTTGAGAGTCAACTTTGGTAAGACGCGCCAGTCGTCCTGGGTATAGAACGCGAGGTAGCTGTTGAAGACTGTTGGGATTGGAACCGGAGTGACAGGGGCGCTGCTCTTGATTCCGACGGCCTCGGGGATATCAAGATCGTTGATTTTGCCGTCTCCATTCAAATCTGCAAAACCGAAGTCGGTGGCGAGTATTACTGTCCCGGTGCCGAAGACGTTGATCTCTCCATGTGCGGTGTAGTGTTGAAATTCGCCGCCAAACCGGAGGGCGTGCTTGCCCAAAGTCCAGGAATAGGCGTCGCCAAATTGATACCGACTCAGATAGGTGGCCTGAGGGAGATTGAAGTTTGCTCCGTCTGCGATATCGGGGAAGATGAGTTCGTTGGTCAGGTTCAACTGAGGATTCGTTGTGGGTGTATTAGGTGAGTACGGCGGAATGTTGTTGTAGAAGTTGTCGTAGTGGAAGGCAAAGTTGTTGACGCGGGTTGGAGACAGGACTGTTGTGAGACCAGCAACGACCGAATTGAAGCGGTTGAGCGAGTTCTGCCGTTCAGCTGCGGTGAAAGAGGGCGTGGTTTGGGAGGGTGTTGCTTCGCCCGTGTCTGTGGAATGGTTGAAAGAGTAGCGCACCATGAGACTGTTCTTTGAGCTGAGTTGATGATCGTATCGGGTTGACCAGAGCGCCTCTCGAAGTGGAGAGGGAGCAGAAGTATTTTGAATCTGAGAGGTTGTGAAGTTACGCGTGCCAGTCTGAAGAGCTGCATTCTGGTCGCGGTACTCAAAGCCTGTAAAGAACCAAGCCTTGTCCTTTCGGATCGGACCGCCCAGTGTTGCGCCATACTGTTCTCTGTCAAATGCTGGGGTGGGAAGGGATCGGTCGAATGTCGCCGGCAACGCTTGTAGATTGCGATTGCGCTCGAAGAAGAAGAGTGAGCTGTGATATTGGTTCGCCCCGGTCTTTGTGACGATATTGATAATGCTGTTGCCCGATCGTCCGACTTCGGCCGTGAATCTTGCAGTTGCAATTTGAAACTCCTGAATCGAATCCTGAGGGAAGTTGGCGAGTGTACCCCCAACCACTTCGTCGTTGTTGTCTCCGCCATCGACGGTAATGTTGCCGCCTCTACCGAATCCGCCTGCTGAGCTTACTTCGAGGGTGTTCGTCTTGGTTGGGTCGAAAGTGGGTGCGGGGCGATTTCCTGGTACCAAATAGGCAAGTTCCAGAAAGTTCCTGCCGTTCAGGGGAATACTTGAAATCGTCTGCGATGTGATCTGTCCCTGAATCATGGACTGGGTAAGATCAATATCCTGTCTGCTACTGGTGTTAACATCAATGGTGCTGCTCTGCGAAGCAACATTCAGCGTTGTATCGAGTGTGATGGCCTTCCCAGCTTCGACTAAAACGTTACTGTAGTGCACGTCAGAGAATCCTGCGGAGGTGAGTATAACCGTATAGTTTCCAGGTTCAAGATTTGACAATATAAACGAACCGTCTGCGCGTGTGGCGCCTGCGCGTGTGGTGTCCTGTAGTTCATTAGTCGCGGTTATATGAGCTCCCTGAATAAGCCTTCCGCTCGGATCTTTCGTGATTCCGCCAATCGAGCCGCTGGGCAGTTGAGCATTCAACGTCAAAGCGAACGCGAGGGCGCAAGCTATAGTTCCAACCTGGAAATACAGGCGCATTGGATAGAGCCTCCATAAATGTAGAAAATCAGTAGACGAAAGTAGGGGACGGTCTGAGCAAATAATGTAATTGAGATTCCCACGAATCCTATAAACCACGTCGCAATCTGTCATCCTCCATAGGGTGGAGAAAGGATTCCATCTATTTCTGGCTGCGATTTATGGCGTATGCTTTCGCATATAAATTTTGGAGAACTCTATGCCTCACATTAAATTGCCGGATGGACTGCAAGGCATACGCAGCGCGATGGCGTTTCGTCCAGAGACTGCTAAGCCTCTCAATGAACTCGCGGAAGCGTTGCTGCATGCGCCGAACTCGCTTCCGCAAGGAGACCGCGAATTGATCGCGACCTATGTTTCGCACCTCAACGACTGCTATTTTTGCCAGACCGTTCATGGTTCTATCGCGGCTGCTTGCCTCAACGACGACTATGAATTAGTGAAGCGCGTTAAAGCGGATTTCCAGGCTGCAGATATTCCAGAAAAGCTGAAGGCATTATTAGTCATCGCGGCGAAGGTACAGAAGGGGGGCAAGAACGTCACAGCCGCTGACGTGGAAGCGGCCCGCGCTCAAGGCGCCACTGACATTGAAATTCATGATGCAGTTCTCATCGCCGCTGCTTTCTGCATGTACAACCGCTACGTCGACGGCTTGGATACGTGGCAGCCGCGCGACGAAGCGTTGTACCGGGAGCGAGGCAAGAAGACGGCGCAGGAAGGTTACGTCTCTATGAGCCATGAATATCTGCCTGGGCAGACGGCTGGAGTCGGAGCGAAGAGTTGAGACTGAAGTGATATTGGGGGGGTGAACGATGTCAAGAGAAGTTAGCTTGGGCGGCATCAGACGCAGGCCTTACACTCCGAATCCGGAGACGCTCGCACTGCTGCGAGTGTCCGGTAATCCGATCAACGGAGTCGGTGAGACCGCCGTTCGCAGAGCCTCCCCATTCTTCTGGCATCCGGCTGACAAGCATCCATACGGCGATTTGCAGGTTGTCGCACGACAGAGTACGCGCAGGTGTCCCGGCTCTGCGGAGGCCTTTGCCGCTGCGTACAATCACCCGAAGCTCTGTCCGATAGCGGAACAGCGAAACGTTGCTCCTGGCGACCAGCTTGCGTCTGAGATGAAGGCGTTTGCGCTCTCTCACGAAGCCGATGCAGTTGGCGTTGCAGCGATGGATCCGCTGTATGTCTTCGAGGGTTACTCTATCGAAGAGCCATGGGTTGTCGTACTTGCGCTCGCACACGATTACGAGCGCCTTCGGCAGGTTCCTTCGGATGAGACGAATGGGATCGGAGTGAGCGACATTGGCGATCAGTACGCCCGAGGAACACGGGCGTCCTACGCGCTTACGAACTGGATACGGTCGCAAGGATACTACGCACACGCGTATCCTGGGCCAATGGCTGATGCGTTGCTGCTCGTTCCACCCGCAATCGAATCTGGTTTAGGTGAGTTGGGCAAGCATGGATCTCTCATCAGTCCGCAGTTTGGAGCGGGGGTGCGTCTCGCGGGCGTCACTACTGACATGCCCCTCCTCGCAACAGCTCCAATCCGCTTTGGCGCTGATGAGTTCTGCAAGAGCTGCCAGGCATGTACCAAGGCCTGTCCTCCCGGTGCGATCCAAGAACAGAAGGAGATGGTCCGCGGTGTGGAACGCTGGTATGTGGACTTCGACAAGTGCATCCCCTATTTCGTCGAGGCGGCATCCTGCGGAATCTGTATCGCGACCTGTCCATGGACGAGACCGGATGCGCGGCCCAAGCTGCTCACCACAATGGCTAAAAGGATTGCTTGATATCAGGAATGGCGCTCGCGCGTGAATTCGTATATGGAGCCGCATCCTACAAGTACACTGCTCCTCATTAGCCTTGGTAAAGGTCCTTGTATCAGCAAGGCAGCGCAAAGGGTTCGGGAAGATTAGCTGACTGCGCCCCACATCCGGGCCGTCCTTCTCGGCGATCTCCGCTGATTAAGCAAGTCGATCTTGCTCCGGATTCGTCTCCGCTTCTCTGAACGCGAATCCGCACCCGCTGCAATGGATCCCGTAAAACGGGACCTTCGGCAACTCCGAAAGAATTTGTGCACAGACCGCGTTCCGTTGACGCCTTTGTTGCGTCAGTTGTTGCAAATCGCCAACTCACTCATCGACAAATGAGATCAAGGCAAGTTGCCAAAAGTCGCCTTCCCGGACAGTTGGGAGCCATGAACTACGTCACGAACACTTCAACGGACAGGAGGCCGGCGCTGATGGAAGAGATACGCGATCTGTTGAAAGGGCCGGCGCCCACATCAGTCCCGCCTTATAGTAGGCGGAGCCCCGCGTCCAGATCGACAAGGCCCAGAAGGCTGCGCTGAACAAGAGTGTGAACACGAGAAACAGGCCGATCGTCCACAGGTCCCACCCGGCCGACCTTGCGGTTCTGCGGTCTTCCGCGGCTTCAGTCACTGATGCGTCCCGCGGCTATGGCCTTGGTCCTCAACGCAGCTCAATCCCGGGGCGCCAGCCGCTCTTTGCCAAGAACGCTTTGGGGTCGGTCATCTCGAAGATGTCGCGAATGGCACGGTGCTTGTCAGCGGCCTGCTGGTAATAGGACTTCACAATTCGGTAGCCTACCCAATACCCGAGGTCTCCGGGCTTATCGAGCGTGCCGTTATAGAGCCATTTCGACAAGTCGGTCTTGTCCTCATCAGGAACGAAGGCGGTTTCGATCTCCGTCTCGTGGCCCTTAGCCTCAGCCCAGACGCCTGGATTACCCACGCCGCCGGAGATCATCTCACCCATGAACTCGGCCGCGCCCTCGAGCAGAGAGACTTCGAGCACCGTGGGATGTTCGTCGTCGGCGAGGGACTTCGATTGCTGGACGTGGATGTATTCGTGCGCGATCACATGCACGAACCGATCCTCGACGTTCGCATCGAAGTACTTCACACCGCAGAGCGCCTCAAGTCCAACCATCACACCATCGGTTGGGCCGCCGGCAGCCACCGGTCGGCCTCGGCCGACGGCGATGGTTACAGGCAGGAATTTGGCGTTCGGATAGAGCTCGGCTAACTTGCGCATAGCGGCGTTGAGGCGTTCGCGCACTTGTGGCAAAACCGCCGCACCCTGCTTTGCGTCCGAATAGATGGCGGGCGTTTTCGCGAGGGTAGCGGCGATGCTTGCGCCTGTGATGCCCCGGATCTTTGCGAAGGTATGCAGCCCGTCTGAGCCCGGGTCGAGATAGTCGCGCTGCAGCTGTTCGGCACTGGGGTGGCCGTCAGCGGCGTCGTATACCGCATAGAAGCGATTGACGTCTTCAATCTGGATGACCTGCCCACCGGTCGCACCGGAAATAGCCTGCTCCGCACAGAACACGCGATTCGATGGCGCCAGGAGAGTGAGGGCGCTCATTACGGCCAGTGCGCGGAGTGTACTGCTGGCATCAAGTTTCCTGATGGTCGCGAATCTCCTAATTCATAATGTCCCACAATTTTCTGAAACCGCTCCAGAAATTGCAATAGCCACTTGGTATCGCAGCACGATAGGCATGAACATCTTCAACATCAAGGCGAAGATCATCGCTGAAGACACCCATCATCAAAAATGGGTTCCAGCGGTGGCACTCGGTGGGATTCTTCGCACAAACGTTCCGTATGTAAGCCAGACGTATGCCCAAAAGAATGCCACCAACGGGATGTCTATGGGGTCGCAACCAAATTAATCGTCATCGACAAAAAGCTCCCCCTACTGCTCAGCGGAGGTGTGCGCGGCACGAACGCGGAGGTCTACGGATATGGTGGCAATGCAACCAATTGGCAGGCGCGTGCCTTCGGAGCGTTGTCCTTTCCACTCCCAATAAAGCAGCTTCTGGTTGCGCCCACTGTGGAAGTAGACCAAGAACCCCACCATCTCGCATATGTGACCTACGCAAATATTCCAACGACCCTCATCTACGCAGTCCGGTTTTCCCGTTATCCGGACATGAAGTGGAGCGTGGATATTGGTACGGGACATGTTGCGTCCACTGCTGCTCCAGGTGTTGACCTGAAAGCGAACAACGCTCTGGCTTTGGCTCTGGATTATAGGTTTTAGACGCGATACCCGATCGGAGAACTATATGAAGCACCGTCGAATTCCTGGCATCTTAGATGTGTTCAAAGTTAGCCAACCAGACGAGATCCGAGCTGTATCACTGGATGCTCGGGCAGATCGTCAGTTTAACTCTCGTTGTCCTGTAGTCAATGGGATAGTGCTTGGGAAATTGCTTGCAGCTCTCTCGTATGCAGGGAGACGCTTTCCTACGCTGAGCCCCCGTGGTGATTCTCAGCGCGCATCAGACCAAAATGCACTATGGAAGCGCCTTAATGCGACTGCGGCTGTAGCGCGGCTAGGTTCCGAAGATCTCGAAAACTTAGGACAATGGATTAAACGCCCGAGCACCGAGTCGGCCTTGGGCGTCTTAGTGCAACAGGCCATTGGTCGGCTCTTTGTCTCCTCATATGAAGCAGACGTCGAGAGCTGGGAGGCAGCGCTTACGCTTGATGGAGCGCGAAAAAAGAAGGGTGTATTCAAGACCATTGCATGGACCCTCACAAAGAGAGTTCCCCGTGCCAAGGCACTGTTGGCACAGAAAGTGAATGGGGATCTCGCTGGCATCCATGGAACCGGAATCGCAATTCACAACATTGTGAAAGGCTTTCTCGTCATGCAAGGTCTCTATGTTGATATATCCCAACGACAACAGCTAACGCCCGAGCAAGTGGCAGAACAGTGCCTATTCGCACCACCTGCGCTTCTACGCCAGGCAACTTCCGATGGCGAGATTGCAGGATGCCCGTTTAAGAAAGGTGCTCTATTTCTCTTAGAGTTGAGCGAGGCGAATAAACAAGCGAATACGAGGGATCTCGTGTTCCTCGACCAGAGTTGGAGTCGCTGTCCAGCGGACCAGTGGGTCCCTGCTCTCTTCGAGGGAGTTTGGAGAAGAGCAGTTGCGCCTTCCCATCTCGGACAATGAAACGTTGCGGCTCGCCACGTGAACTCTTCCCTGCAAGGGTTGGCGGAGACCGATTCCTTCTTTCGAATCGTTGCGCCGCCCTTCCGCTACCTAACTACGGTTGTTGCCGGAAATTGGTCACTGAGCAAACAACGCGACTAGTGTGGCCCCGGACTGGCCCTTCTCATCCGGCATATCAGGACATACACCGACTAACGATGTTCGATTCGTTGCGTTAGTGACGAGATCGGACGAACACAACTCAGAGATGACGCGAAGTAACGCAGCTTCATCCCGCTCACACATTCTTTGAGTACTGAGCACCGATACATCGGAATAGATGGCATGGGCGAATCGCACTGACGCTAGCTAGCGTTATGTCTCAGTGCCTCACCGTGAGGTAACGTCCCGTTACTGCACAATCCCACTCACGTCATCTTTGATGGATATCAGCGTCAAGCCACTATGCCTCTCATGCAAGCAGTACGAAAGGATTAATCAATGTCAACCAGAATCGCATCCCAACGAACAGCGCTGCTAGGAAACGCACGATCGTGCTTTCTCGCGTTTGTAGTTCTGTCTTCGCTCGCATCGGCGCACGCCCAAACGGGTGCATCGACACCCGCTCCCCATCCTGCCGGTGTGGATGCTCAGCAAGCGTCGTCACCTTCTGAAACAGTCTCTGACCAGACTGTTGATGCAGCCGCCAAGGACGCCGCACAGAATCCTGTCGCCGCAGCCATTAGCGTACCGTTCCAAAACAACACCTATTACGATGTCGGTCCCTATCGCCGTGCAGAAAATGTGCTTCTCGTCGAGCCTGTAATTCCATTTAGGCTTTCGCAAAATTGGATCGTCATCTCCCGGACGATAACACCGGTTGAAGTAGTGCCACGGATCTCGCCAGCAGAGGGAGTCGATTATGGTCTGGGGAATATTCAGCCCCAGTTTTATCTGTCCCCATCTCATCCTGGAAAATTCATTTGGGGCGCAGGCGCCCAGCTTTGGCTACTCACCGCAACGGACCGGGTGCTAGGTACGAACAAATGGGGAGGAGGCCCTGCTACAGTCGGCCTGTTCCATCAAGGGCACTGGTTGGGAGGCTCGTTGATCGGCAACCAGTTCGCCGGCGTCAATAACAAACATATCAACCAGATGACGATCAATCCGTTCCTGTTCTATAACCTGCCGCGCGGTTGGTATCTATTTTCTTCACCGGTCATCACTGCTGATTGGACAGCCTCTAGAAGCGATCGGTGGACCGTACCTGTCGGCGGCGGAATTGGGCGCGTATTTCGAGTTGGAAAGCAACCTCTAAATGCTCGCACGGAATTCCTCAACAATGTGCGAACGACCAACGGCGGCGCCGATTGGCAGATGCAGACTCAATTGCAGCTCGTATTCATCCGGCACAAATAGGAGATGGAAGAGTTCACATCCGAGGAACAATGGAAATGAACGGAGCAGAAATCAGTGCCATCGCAGCTTTATCTGGATCTGCATTGGGCGGCCTGACTCCCATCATCGGCAATTATCTCGTTCAACGCGGTCAGACAGAACGGGAAATGTTAGAGAGGGAGTTAGGCGCTCGGCAGTCGCTGTATTCCGATTTCATCCAATTTGCGACCAAGATCTACGTGGACGCAACGACAAAAGAGCTGGAGTGCGCAGGTGACCTTGTTGCCCTCTACGCACTCATCAGTCGTATTCGCCTTACAGCATCGACGTCTGTCATTGAAGCTGCCGAGGAGTTCGCAGCGAACGTGACAAAACGGTACGGCGAGAAGGCTATCCCGTTTGAGGTCATGAAGAACGCCACCCTCTCGCCGCATACCGATCCACTCAATGCGTTCAGCAGTCGTTGTAGGGACGAGTTGCGGTCATTACTCGGACACAAGTAGCGATGCGTACCGCCATCCTGCTCACCGTGATCTAGCTCCTCCCCACGTAGAGGTTTTCTCCAATACCTGCTCTCATGTACCTGAGTCGAGAGCGACGTCCGATCACCATACGGGCATCTGGGATATCTCATTCGATTGGAACTGAGATGTGCCCGCTAAACCAAAACACGTCCTGCTCTGTGAGAGGTGCTTGATTGTTCGATTGGATCGAATTCGTGGGTGACGTCACATTGTTTGGCTTCCGTGTGATCGTTGATTGCTTTCGTCCCCCATTCGAGGGGGGACAACTATTGCGACAGCTTGCTGAAATTGGTTCCAAGTCACTGCCTCTTGTGATTGCATCGGGGTTCGCGCTTGGAACGGTGATGACGCTTCATACCCGGAGCACCCTCGTGACGTTAGGCGCTGCAGCAACGATCCCGACCGTTCAGGCCCTCGCATTCTTCGTGGAGTTAGGACCTCTCGTTGCGGGGCTGCTCTTGGCCGGGCGTGTCGGATCCGGCATTGGCGCAGTTCTCGCCAATATGCGTGCTACCGAGCAGATCGATGGAATCGAATCTCTGTCCATCGACGCTTTCAAATTCCTTGTCGTCCCTCGCGTCGTCGCCTGTGTGCTTGTGCTGCCACTCTTGACGATCTTTATGGACTTTTCTGGTCTCTTGGGGGGATATCTCTCAGAGTGGGCAGCTTCACGGATGTCATTTGTGCTTTATATCACCCGCGCCTTCGCCAATCTCGAATGGTCAAACTTCATTGCCCCGACGCTAAAGACGGCAGTCTTCGGGTTCATCATCGGAACGATCTCGTCTTATCTGGGATACACGACCAATGAGGGAGCACAGGGCGTCGGACGGGCGGCCACACGGAGCGTTGTCCTATCTTCTCTACTCATCATTCTTGCCGATGTGATCTTGGTGAAAATCATTTTCTTTGCCTTTCCGGAGAACGCGCTGTGAGAAACGCGAACGCGGCAGTCATCTTCGATCATGTCTCGAAAGCATTCGGCACGAAGAAAGTGCTCCGTGATGTCTCTTTTGAGGTGCCGGCAGGTCAGACACTTTGCATTTTGGGTCGCAGCGGCACGGGCAAGAGTGTCACCCTGAAGTTACTGATGTCGTTGATCAAGCCCGATAACGGGAAGATCCTGGTCGACGGTGATGACATCACCGGCCTCAACGAAGCTGGCCTTTCGAGGGTCCGGCGAAAGATGGGTTTCCTGTTTCAGGATGCCGCACTCTTTGATTCTCTGACGCTCTACGACAACCTTGCTTTACCTCTGCGCCGCCTAACGCAAAAGAGCCAGGATGAGATCGAGGCGATCATCGATCGGGTCCTCGGTCAAGTGAGCCTCTCTATGGACCGGATGAAGATGCCTTCAGAACTGTCCGGCGGTATGCGAAAGCGGGCGGGTTTGGCGCGTGCCTTGGTACTCGAACCCAAGATTCTGCTTGCTGATGAACCAAGTAGTGGCCTGGACAGGATCACAGCGTCAGAGATCGACCAGCTACTTCTCGAGCAAAAGGCAGAACACGGAACCACCATCCTTGTCGTTACACACGATGTGCATGGGGCGAGACGCGTAGGGGACCGTTTCGCTGTATTTGACAAAGGTGACCTGATAGCTTTCGGCACCGCCGCCGAGGTGGAGCAGAGTGAACATGAAACCGCACGCAGACTCATTTCGGAGGAATAACGCCATGGCAAAGAAAAATGTGATCGTTGGATTGTTCGTCCTGGCGGCCTTCGGGCTTTTCACCGCTGGTCTCTTCCTCATTGGGAATCGACACGAGGCGTTTTCACGGCACATGGAGTTCTACACGGAATTCACGAACGTGTCCGGGCTTGCGAGAGGCTCGAAAGTCCAGGTTTCCGGCATGGATGCTGGCCAAATTATGGACATCGGAATCCCAAGCTCACCAGCTTCGAAGTTCCGAGTCAAGTTTCGAATCGAGGAGAAGCTCCACGGTCTCGTCCGAACCGATTCACTCGCTTCCGTAGGTACGGAAGGCGTGGTGGGAGACACGTACCTCTCGATAAGTTCCGGCAGCGCACAGGCGGGCGCGGCGTCTCCTCAGACGACGCTGCCGAGCAAGGAGCCTACTCAGATTGGGGATCTCCTGGATCAAGCCAAGGGAACGATCACCGATGTCGACAACACCGTAAGAGACGCCAATGGACTTTTGACGACCGTGGGCGGCAACCTGAATGGGGCGTTGAATGAGGCTCGAGCAACTCTAACGAACGCGAATGATATTGTCGTTGGCGTAAAACAGGGGCATGGAGCGGCAGGAATGCTCCTTCGCGACGACGCAGTCGCCGGACAAATTCGCGAAACATTGTCGAATGCACAACAGGCGAGTCTCAACATCAATCATGCGTCCGCCCAAGCGAATAGCATTGTGTCCGATGTTCAATCGCGGGGATTTCCGGGGAAAATCGACGATACGCTTGCTGGCGTGAAAGATACGGTTTCTAACCTCGATACGAGCAGCCAGCAAATCCGCCAGACGGTAGCCGATCTGACCGCTCCTGACGCGCAGGGCGTCACCGCCGGGGTTAACCTGCAGGAATCCTTGTCAAATGTGAATGATGCCACCAAGACCTTGCAGAAGACAGTGAGGCGCTTAAGCACAATTTGTTTTTCAGGCCCTTCTTTCGCCATCGCGGCTACTACAATCTCGTTCACGTCACTCCCGACCAATATCGCAAGAATCGCCTGGTCGTAGATTCTGCGAACCACAGGTCATGGCTTTCTGAGGACCAACTATTCCAAAGGGATTCTCAAGGAGTCGAACAACTCACGGATCAAGGGAAGAAACTGCTCGACACAACACTCACTCAGGACGGAGACTCGATTATCGAATCCCCGGTGATCGTTGAAGGCTATTCGAACGATGGAGACCTCGTCAGTCGTATGGCGATTTCCCGCCGTCGTTCTCTCTTGGTCCGAAGCTATCTTGTTAAGCGGTTCCAACTGGTGCCCGGGAATGTTGACTCTGTTGCCTTGCAAGATCAGACTCCCAAGGGAGTTGGCCACTCTACATGGAATGGCGTCTCTATCCTTGTTCTGAAGGCGCAGCCATAAAAGTGCTTCGCTGTAGCCGACCTCTTTCCGATGGCAGCGACCCCCTTGCGGTGTTCTTATTGTGCGTCTCCGGAGAAGCCGACGTTGCAAAAAAAGGCCGTCTGAATCAAATAAGCTGGCAGATTCAAGCTGCTCGTCAAAGTTACGATAACTATGCATCAGTTTCGTCCTTGTATGTCCTCTCCCAAGCAACGAGTGTAGGAGGGCTGGTGACGACTGAAGAGATGAAGAGCCTCTACAAGAAGGCTACGAGCAGTGCCAAAGGGAGCGCGAGGTCAATCTATAACCAGCTCTTGAACGCGACTCCGAATAGTATTTGCCCTCTCTGCGGTCAGGGGAGAGTCGGTGCTCTGGACCATTACCTGCCACAATCCGCGTATCCGGAATACGTGGTGCTTCCTTCAAATCTCGTCCCCGCCTGTACGGACTGCAATCAAGCCAAACGAGCATGGTTCGCCAAGTCGGCTGATGATCAGATACTTCACCCCTACTTCGATAATTTCAGTGACGATCAGTGGTTGCACGCCAAGGTCATTCCAGGTCAGTCTCCAGCATTGCGATTCTATGCAGCAGGCCCAGCTCATTGGAGTCCGGTCGACCGCGCACGGGTAGAGAGTCATTTCAAGGTTTTCAAACTCGCTCGATTGTTTACTACCCATGCGGGCAGTGAGCTTGGCTCGATACGATCACATCTTGTCCATGAGTTGAAGGGAGATGAGGACCGGATCAAAGACCATCTTCTGGAACAGGCGAACTCGAGACGTGCAGCCTTCCTGAACTCATGGCAGACCGCTATGTACGTACGCATGAGTACGACGAAGCTGAACCACATATTCACAAAGAACTCGTCCTCTAAGATCCGTTGCTCCGACATTCCTCCTCCACATTGCCCTGGAGCAGCATAATGGTAGCGTCGCCGAACATGAAATTCGCCATGCCCAGCTTTTGACCTCTTGTGTACGGCCTCATATGGAGATCCGCCTGTTCTTCTGAAAGAGATCGATGTCGAAACTGCTTGGCACTACTTGGAACTTGGATCCGCATACGGCGAGAAAGCACGAGCTTTTGCGTCGATATTTCGAAGCGTGGCTCCCCATTATGGCGCGATGGAATGGTAGGGTCGTTTATATAGATGGTTTTGCTGGGCCGGGAAGATACAGCATGGGCGAGGACGGCTCCCCTGTAGTTGTCCTCAAAGCTGCGCGGGATCATATATATCCAATAAGGGCTGAGCTTGTCTGCATCTTTGTCGAGGACGACATAGACCGCTGCAGGCATTTGAAAAGCGTTTTGGATGAACTATCTTCTACCCTGCCGAGTCGCATCAAATGGTCTGTCGTTCACGGCAAATTCGACGAACATCTCACCAAGACCTTCAAAATCATTGATACGCAACAGAAAGATATCGCCCCGACGCTTGTCTTTATTGACCCGTTCGGGTTTTCTCATACTCCATTCAAGACGATCAGAAACATACTCAAAAATAGCCGGTGCGAAGTCCTCGTCAATTTCATGTACGAAGAAGTTAATCGTTTTCTGTCGGTCGAAAAGCATTCAGACGATTATGATGAGCTTTTTGGTACGGATGAATGGCGGACCGTCATCACGGTATCGGGTGCGGCGCAAAGACGCAAAGCGATCCACGATATCTACCTGAAGCAGTTGAAGACCGCTGCCCAATATGTGCACTCGTTCGAAATGCTCAATAAAGGAAACAGCACGGATTACTTTCTCTTTTTTGCCACTAATGGGTTAAAAGGTCTCGAGAAAATGAAAGAAGCCATGTGGAAGGTGGATGATACTGGTTCCTTCCAATTCTCCGATCACGATGATTCCCGCGGACTCATGTCACTGTTCAGCGCACACCCTAATCTGGCGCCGCTTCGAGAAGCAATTCTGAAGACTTTCAAAGGACGGCGGGTCTTGATCGAAGATCTGCGCGATTGGGTAATCTCCGAGACAGAGTTTCTGCCGAAGCATTTAAAGATGCCCGTGCTAGCACCGATGGAACAAGCCGGCGAGGTAACGGTGATGAATGCATCGGCTAAACGGAGAAAAGGCACATTTTCGGACGGTACGATTCTTGAATTTTCCTGAGTCTATGCCGATCAACGAGTGCGAACCTGGACGGGCGTCTCATCGTATGCCTGTAAAAGATGGCCTCCCACCACAATGCGCATGACCCTCTGATTTAGGTTATCCAGAGATTCATCGGCGCTAATCCACAACACACTCTCCTGGGTTATGTACGGTCGGGAAGGGATAGCTTCGAAATATCGAGCAGAGTCATCTGAGTTTCCGCAGGTAATGACCTGACGGCCTTCGAATGTGCTCGAACCATCAAGGCCGGGGCGTCCTCATGATCCGACGCGTGAATCATGTAATACATGATCTTATTGCCTTCCTCACGATCAAAGATCGGATAGGCGGCAGAGAACTTGTAGCCCAGCTCATCATTGAACCGTCGGCGTACCGTCTCAGCAATCGACCAGCAGTTCATATCAAGCAGGTCACGCCAATCCGGCCGACCCCACCATTTCAGAGGTATTTCCTCATTGCGGAGACCCGAGAAAGCTCGATGCAGCCAACCCACTCCAAGAAAGTAAAGCAACTCAATCTTGTTATTAGGCTGCTGCTTATATCGCGAGAGCATAATCAATGTCTGCCGATGGCATTCGAAGGTACGCTGATCTAGTAAACAGAATGTGGCTTCCTTCTGCGTAATTCTTCCCGACGCGAGAATTCTCTCAATCGTCTGGTTGAAATCGCCCGCGACCACTTCAATATTTCGTGGCAATTTGCGCCCGGACTTACTCATCGGAATTGGCTGCGATGCGACGAGATCTTGAAGACATTTCACACTGTCCTGCGCTAGCTCACAGAGATAAAAATGGCGGAGCCATTTTGGCTCGCTCGCCAAAACTAACGAGGCCGTCCATGCATCCAGCTTATCGAGATACTGAGGTCCCGCAAAACCATCGATATAGGCGCCGTGCTTTGTGATCTGTACGAAGTACCGCAGATAATGCTGGATGAACCGGGCCTTGTGATCGCTCCAAATCAATTGATCGATACGCTTGTACTTACGCGGCTTCCTACCTTCCACCTTGGGTAGGTCCGGGAACAGCGGAAGACACTCCTCGTCTATTTGCTCAGCATCTGATTTGGTGGAGTTCATTCGTCTTGATGAATCCCTTTTCCAACACTGCCATCATCCCTTGGCGCTCAGCGCGCGATGGAATTGGTAGATTTGGGGTCGCTGGGAATTGATCATACGTCCTCCCACCTAATTCTCGTCCAGTCTTCTTCTTGTTTACTCCGCCCCATTGTTTGAAAAAGAACGGCACTCGATGCTTTCTGCAGCGCTTGAGTAAGTTGAGTACCCAGGATTCCTCCAAAGGACGAGCTCCCCTCCCGCTCTCGCCGCCTACGATCACCCAGTCGATTCCGGAGAAATCCACTTCGCCCAAATCCTCAAGCAGCGGCTCAATGGATAAGAATTTCATTGCGGCGGGCGTATTACGTAAGCGCGCAATCCTGGGTACACCGTGCTTGACGTTCTCGACACTGACTCCCCACCAAATGTGGGACGAGGAGGCCGCGAACTTGAGAGGTCCGGATAATAATTTCTCGAGTCTATGTGCCCTTTTCGTGAGTACCTGATAGGTATGCCAATTTGCTTTCATCATGACCTCTGCCACCTGGACCACAAATGAGTCGGGAATCTCAGGATGAAAAAGGTCGCTCATGGAGTTGACGAACACCATGTTGGCCGCGCTCCACACGAAAGGCTCCAGAAGCTTTTCCGGAACAACGCGAAGGTCAAAGCCCCGCTCGTAGGGATGTCCCGGGACGCCTCTGAAGCGCTCAGCAAAGGCCGACGCATAGCAGTGCTTACATCCAGGGCTTATTTTTGTGCAGCCGCGAACGGGATTCCATGTTGTATCTGTCCACTCGATTTTTGATTTCGTCGCCATCGCACACATCGGATTCCGGGGAGAAGCGACCGGATTCTATAATTTTCGCCTTTTGTTCGCCTTTTGCCAATTGCTTCTTGAAGTCGCGTCAATCATCAGTCAACAGTGGAGGTCATACTCAAGATCATCATAAGGTGGCGGACATTGAATCTGGGCGCTTCTCGACCATCTTCTACCGCATGAAGGCGATAAATATGGACAGGCGTTCGATGCTCTTCTCTAACCTTCGACGCTCATCGCAAGCTGACCTAGCGCCAATCCAATGAGCCGGTCATTGAACAACCGAAGCTTGCGTTCAGCAGCGGCAGGTCCAGCCGGCCATTCCTGTAGCCCGGCGCGAATGCCAGCAATCGTCGCTTCTCGATGTTCCCGGTCGATCAGCCAGTCAACGGTTGCCAGAAGCTCCATACCCAGCGGGGACTCAAAGCCGTCGATGCGCTTCGTAGTTAGGTCAAGAACTCTGGAGAGCGACTGAGATTCGTCCTGCTGGAGGTAAAGATCAACATAGCGACGGCGCTGTTCATCGAACCAAATTGTGTCGGAAGGGCCTGCGTCACTGAGTCGCTTATCGCAGTGGAGATAGGTTCCGTCGAGAGCGTTCAGCAAGTGCCGCAGACGGTCCGAGAACGGGCCGTATTTGTCGGCTTTGAACTGAAACTCGAGCGGATCTTCGATCCCTAAGGACTGGATCGTACGTTCGAGAAACCAACCCAGCTTTTGCACTTCCAGATAGGTGCACTCGATTCCAAGGACCCAATAGCGTCGGATCATCTCAGCCATCAACGCTCGTGCCGGGGTGAGTTGCTCAACGCCAGTCCTCTTCGCGACATTCTGATACTTGGCTGTGGGTTCGAATACGAGGATATCGACTCCTTCGAGATCGCCGAGAACTCGTTCGAGCTCGGGCCGCACTTCGGTCCACTCGAGTCCGCCATTGCCCGCTCCCAGAGGCGGCAAGGCGATCGACCGAATCTCGTTCTCCTGAATGAACTTTCGAAGATCTCCCAAGCCCTCAATGATCCATTCCAGCTTGGAGGGCTGCCGCCAATGTTTCTTCGTGGGAAAATTGACGATCCAGCGGGGACCGGAGAACGTCCGGTTCTCCGTCACGAACATGCGGCCAATCTTGACTTCCTTATGCTTACAAGCATCCTCGTAGGCGCGGAAGTTCCCAGGGAACGCTTCCTTGAACATCAGAGCGATTCCTTTGCCCATAACGCCGACTGTGTTGACAGTATTGACCAGCGCTTCCACGGGAGCTTCGAGGAGATTGCCATGCGTAAATTTCATCATCAGAAATACCAGTTCCTCTGAACACTAGATTGTACGTCCAGATTTCGCTTTGCCAGTTCGGCTTTTACAAACGTATCAACGGTTGCACTGCAACTACAGATCCCAAGAAGAGCATCGAGAGGAACATGTTTCCAGATCAGGGCCTCTGCCTGATAGCGCTCCTTCTTCGCTGGATCGTCAGGGTCGTGCCTGAAATCTTTGCGGTTCAACAAATCCCAATCTACCTCGTCGAGGTCGTCAAGATCGATATAATAGTTTGCCATTGCAGGATAGGCGTGCTGATCGGTGAACACGAACGGTATCTTCAGCTTCGATATCTTGATTAGCGAAGAGACTAGGATCAGGATCTCGTCGTTCGGCACCTGCTGTACGTTGTATCCGGTGTGGATGTTGTACATCATGATCGAAAACGGCGTGAAATAGAAAGGGACGTAGTCGCTCAGGGTTCCCTTGGGACCAACCTTGACGTTGCGGTGACTCCGCTTCCCGATAAGGTCGACGTTTCCAATGTTGCGATAGTTCGGATCGAAGACCTGTCCACTACTGGCGTGCAATCCGTGATCGAGAATCCACGGTAGATTGTCCCGATGGACAATTCGGAAGATCAGGGCCTTCTCGGGATTGAGCGTGGTCGCCATCGTTTGCTGTCAGTCCACCAGCGCTAAGCCCAAAGTTCGGATTGCAATGTTCGGCAAGCGCGTAGGCGAAAGAAAACGCGTCACTTACAACCGTCTAGGCCAGCCTGGGGTGAGCCACTATCATTCTATCGGAAACGCCGCCTCAGATTACGGTATGTTGGCTCTTTGGCTCGCTCTCAAGAAATGAGAAACGCTCCGTTCCCGGCCATCCTATTTACCGTATTTGGAAGGCAAATCCGTGCAGCCAAGAAGTGATCTCAACGAGATGGTGAGGGCGGCGTGGCCATGGGCTACGGCCTTCTCGAAGCAACTCCGTGCGCTCCGCCCGGCGCCCTTTCATGGATCGCACCTAATGTTTGGTTCCGACTATAGCGGCAGTCATGGTGACAGCCAGTTTCGCACTTATGGGTTCGTGATCGGCGACGCCGATGCCTCCCCCGAATGGCCCTCGAGGTGTAGAAAGTCTCGGAACGCGTTTTTGGCAGACGGTCGCAGAATGGCGTTCAAGAGTCTAAATGATAGCCAGAGACGACGTGCGCTCATCCCCTTCTTGGAGGCGTCAGAGGCCATTAATGGGCATGTTGTCGTCGTAGCGATCAACAAGAAATTAACTCATATATTTCGACGCATCAAGGCTCAGTTGCAGTCTGGGAGGCACTACACGGATTCAAGGCCAGATGGGATCCCAGAGTATTCGAAGAGATGGTGAGGGTGTCGCACTTCTTCTCGCTCTTCCTTGCGGCGTGGTCTTCACCAAATATGAACATCTCTTGGATGACTGATGAGGATGACATCGTTGCAAATGCGGAGCGCCTCGATGATGCCCACCAATTTGCTGCGCGACTTTCCATGCTGCATGTGCCTCATCATCTAGGGGAATTCATGATGAATACGCCCGCTGTCATGCCCGATGAGTTGATGTTCGAAGACTTTCTTGCGATTCCGGACCTCGCAGCAGGGATGATCGGCGAAATCTTGAAAACGAAGGCAGTGAATCAATTCAAAGCCGGTCTGAGCCCATACAACGACCAGCCGCTCACGGGAAAGTCCGACATCATCGCAGATTGGTTTTGGCACAACTCAGGCACGCTGAAGAAGACTTGCATACTGATCGATCAGACAGAAGAGGGCAAATTCGGTATAGGGCAATTACGAATGGGCCTTTTGTGAGCAAGGCGCCACCCAGCACTTTGTACCAATTTTGTACCGCCGAGCCGGGAGAGGTGGAGTTTTTGGATTTTCTGTCATTTTATTTTCTGTAACTTACAGAACGGCAAGACCCGTGGAAAGAACGATCCCGTCTCTGGCCACCATCTTATAATCAATAAACTTAGCTCAATGTGCTTCGTTCCTTCCGAGATCAATTCGTGACGACGAAACCACGATGGCGTTCTTTTGTGAAATTGCGAGGTGGTCCACCCGATTGTGTCGCGATCGGTCAAATGCGGACGAGTGCGGTTTGGATGCGGCCAGTGACTTCGGCTTTGTTTTTGCGGGCGATCATGTCGACCTCGCTGCGGATGCCGAACTCTCCTGGGAAGTAGAGGCCGGGTTCGACGGAGAAGCAGGTATTGGGGAGGATGAGTCGCTCGTCGTGGGTTTCGAGATTGTCGAGATGGGCTCCGTTGCCGTGGAGTTCGGTGCCAATGTTGTGACCGGTGCGGTGGGTGAAGGCGTCTCCGAATCCGGCTTTGACGATAAGACTGCGTCCGGCTTCGTCGGCTTGCCAGCCTGCTATGGGAGTGTTTGAGGAGAAGGCTTCCTGCACGGCTTTGATGGAGGCGTCGCGAGCGTTGCGGACGGTGGTGAAGATGAGTTGTTCGCGCTCGGTGGGTTCGCGATTGACGACGCCAGTCCAGGTGATGTCGTACCAGACGGCGGTGGGGTCGTTGGCTAGTTTGCCCCAGATGTCGATGAGGACGAAGTCGCCGGTGCGGATGGGGCTGGATTTGGCGGCAGTGGGCTCGTAGTGCGAGTCGGCGGAGTTGGGGCCGGCGGAGACGTTGGGACCGTGCTCCCAGACCAGGTTGGCTCGGCTGAGTCCTTGCTGGAGGAGGTGCACGATGGCGTATTCCGTGGTGCCTCCGCTGCGTGCGCGGGTGCCGATCTCTTTCCATGCTGCGTCGAGGATTTCGTCGACGGCTTTCTGGGCGACGTAGTGGGTGGCGAGTTGCGCGTCGGTGAGGACAGCTTCGAAGTGGCTGACGAGGTCGGCGGAGGTGACGATCTCCATTCCCATGTCTCGAATGAGTTCGATGGTACCGGCATCAACCATAGAGACATACATATTCGCGTTGCGCGGAGAGTACTGCATGGCGATTTTCTCAGCGCCCAACATTATTCCTTCGAGCTTTTGCTCAAGTTCTTGCCACGAGGAATACTCAGTCTTTTCGCCTGGCAGTGAGTCGAGCCTGCCTGATTCGATTCGATGCACCAATTTCTGCGGTACGCCGCCACGCGCGGGGATGAAGTAGTACCAGCGGCGGGTGACGTGGGAGTGGGGATCGAGGCCGAGGATCGAGTAGGCGAGGGGGTCGCGGTGGTGGTGGTCGTAGAAGAGCCAGCCGTCGACTTTATTTTCGCGAAGGGCGGATTGGATGGCTGCGATGTCCAGTTTGGTCTCGCTCTTTGGCTCGGTGACGGTGTTCGACATGGTCCCTCCCCCTCCTGGGTGAAAAGTGTGCAAAGTCTTCGAAACAGAAGACATGAGTTTGGACTTCGGCGTCAAGTCTTCCAGGTTTAAATGCGAAGGCCCGGCGGTTGGCCGGGCTTATTTCGCTTATTTAAGCGTATCAGGCGTGTCAAGGATTTGGCTGTGGGAAACGGTTGGACGCTGGCTAGACAAAGGTTGGGTTATCGATCATAATGATCATATTGGTCGATATGATCATGAGGGAAATAATGATTACAGAGGTGAATGCGGTTAACTTTCGACAGAATCTAGGCGAGATGCTGAATCAGGTGCAGTACCGCAATGACAGCATTGTCATCAACAAGGATGGCAAGCCGGTGGCTGCGTTGGTGGATGCCGAACTGTTTGCGCGTATCCGCCGGATGCAGGATCGCTTCGATGCACTGAGCCGGAGAATAGCGGAGGCACATGCTGGTGTGCCGCTCGAAGAGGGTTTGGCGGAGATTGATGCTCAGGTGGCTCGAGAACGGGCGCGTTGATGCGTGTGGTATTGGACACCAATGTTCTGGTGTCGGGAATCGCTTATCCAGAGAGCGTTCCGGGGCGCATCGTCAGGGTATGGCGACAGGGCGGGCTGGATGTCGTGTTGTCGCGGTACATCCTGGATGAGATGAGCCGGGTGCTACCGCGTCTGACGCGGATAAGTTTGAGTGCCGACGAGATTCGGGATCTGACGGATAGTTTTATGTTCCTTGCGGACATTGTTGAGCCGGATGGCGAACAGGATGTTGGTCTGCGCGATGCTGCGGACCGGCAGGTGCTGGCTACTTTGCGTGCATCGCGGGCAGACTATTTAATTACGGGTGACAAGGATTTGTTGGCGCTTGCGGAGAGGTATTCGATTGTGACGCCAGCTGTGTTTTGGGAGCGGCATGGGTGAGTCTCCCTGAATACTGATGGATCGCGCTTTGCGCGATTGCCCACTCATGCGATGGGACTGCATGAATGGGGCACCCGGCTACTCCTCTGTGAGATTGAGCGTCAGGTTAGTAGCGGCGTCGGGACGGGAGCGGGGGGCTTTTTTGAAGGTGACTTCGCGGACGTGGAGGGGGCGCTGGACGTTTTTGTTGCCTTCGAGGAGGTCTTTGATGGTGAGGAGTTGGAGGCGGGGGTAGCGGCTGCCGTCCTGCGAGGTGTAGAAGCCGGCTTCGGCGGCTTCTTTTTGCATGGGTTTGGTGGGTTCTTCGAAGGAGATGTAGACGCCGATCTCGGCGCGCTCGCGCTGGAGGACTCCGATGAGATCGCGGATTTCGGAGACGCCGATGTTGTGGCCGCCTTTGACGGAGAAGATGATTTGTTTGGATTCGCCGGAGCGGTCGTCGTGGAAGAAGAGGCGACCGTCGATGCCGCGGTCTGCGCCCTTCTTGATGCCTTCGGTCGGGCGGGCTCCGCAGAGGCCGAGAGCCCAGTATTGGAACTGCCATTTGTTTTCTTCTGCGAGTTGGGCGGCTCCGGCTACGTCGGTAGGTTCGCCGATGACCTCGTAGGTCTTGCGAACTTCATGGGTGAAGGAGTCGTCAAGGCGGGTCTTGATGAGGCCGATGGCGAGGTGGGTGATGTCGATGCCGATCCAGCGTCGGTTTAGTTTTTGTGCGACTTGAACGGTGGTGCCGCAGCCGCAGAAGGGGTCGAGGACTACGTCGCCTTCGTTGGAGGAGGCTTTGAGGATGCGTTCGAGGAGGGCTTCGGGTTTTTGAGTGGGGTAGCCGAGGCGTTCCTGGGCTTGAGAGTTGATGGGCGGAATGTCTTCCCAAAGAGTGGTGGCTTTCTCTCCCGGCTGGTCGTCGAGATAGCGCTTCAGTCGTATGCGGCCATCCGGTTTACTTGGAAAGACTAGACGATTTTCCCGGTCGTATTGTTCCATGCGCTCTCGGGACACCGCCCATCCATTCGGATGCGGCTTGAATCCTTTGTAGTCGTAGTGAAGATTGGGACGGACTCCCGGATTTCGTAGATCTGATGTTGTGAAACGACGACCATCTTCATCAACCTGGCTGAAATGACTCTTTATATACGAGTCCGAGTATGGAACGTAAGGTTGATTCCAAAGTGGCTTACCGCTTCTGCTGTAGTAGAGGATGTTGTCTGTTACCGAGCCAAGTCCAACTGAAACATTTCCATGTGAACTTGTTCTCTTCCAAATGATGTCGGATCGGAATTGTTCAGGTCCGAAGACGCCGTCCATCAGGAGTTTCAAGTAGTGGCTGGCGGTGGGGTCGCAGTGGAGGTAGATGGAACCGCTTTGCCTGAGGACTCGACGCAATTCCACGAGACGCTGCGCCATCATTGCTAGATAGGCGAGCATATCAGAGCCACCTACTAGCGTGCGAAAGGCGCGCATGGCGTCTGCTACGCGGCCACCTTGTTCGATGACCTCTTCGTAAGAACGCGCGGCCTCTTCGTTCCACTCCCAAGTGTCTTTGAAGGCAGTGATCTGCGATGCGGAACGGCTGCCGTCTTTCTCGGCAAAGAGGACGTTGTAGTCCTGGCGGGAGTTGAAGGGTGGATCGAGATAGATGAGGTCTACCGACTGGTCGGCGATGTAGGGGCGACCAGCGGAGTCTTTGCCACGGAGAACACTGAGATTATCGCCGTAATGTAGTCTGTTTCTGTCTTCGGGCATTGAGTTTAAGTGAGGATATCAGGTGAGGTGCAAGGTAGGTAGATTCGGCCAGCTTCTCTTGATAGAGTCGCGTGAATATCACAGTGATACCAGAACGGGGCGGCACCGTTGTTTTGGCCATAAGTAGCTTGGCTAGCGCACCGTGACAGGACACTGCCTCCTAAAGCTGGCGCGGTGCATCGAATTCGTGCCATCTCGGATGGTGAGAGTTTGTAGTCATTCTTGTAATTCACGCTGCATTACTATGGCGCATGGCGTCGGCTACGCGGCCACCTTGCTCGATGACTTCTTCGTAGCTGCGGGCGGCTTCTTCGTTCCACTCCCAGGTGTCTTTGAAGGCGGTGATCTGGGAGGCGGAGCGGGTGCCGTCTTTTTCGGCGAAGAGGACATTATAGTCCTGGCGAGAGTTGAAGGGTGGGTCGAGGTAGATGAGATCGACGGACTGGTCGGGGATGTAGTCGCGGAGGACTTCGAGGTTGTCGCCGTAGTAGAGCTTGTTTTTGTCTTGATTCGTTGTTGGAGGCATCCGGGTTGAGATTAGCATGACAGGTGCCTGCGAAGCTGAGCTGAGATGCTGGCATCCGTGCGAAAGGTCTCAGATGCGTGGTCCATTAACCTTTGGATGCATGACAATCAAACAGCAGATCCCCTTCGGGGGATGACAAGCAAGAAAGAGCACTACGGCAAAAGAAGAGGCCGGGATTGCTCCCGGCCTTGCTGTTGTAATTGGTGCGAGGGTTAAGCTGAGGCTGCGTCGCCGGTTGATTCTTTTTCGCGGGCTGCTGCTTCGCGGGCTGCGGCTGCTTCGCGTTCTTTTTTGGCGGCGATGGTGGTTTGGCCCAGTTCGGCGGCCATCTTTTCGGTGGTGAAGGCTTCGATGATGTCGCCTGCCTGGATGTCCTTGAAGCCGGCGAGGTCGATGCCGCACTCGACGCCCTGACGGACTTCGCTGACGTCGTCCTTGAAGCGCTTGAGCGAGGCGATCTTGCCCTTCCAGACCTCTGTGCCGTCGCGCAGGACGCGGACGTTGGCGTCGCGGCGGATGAGGCCGTCGCGGACCGTGCAGCCGGCGATCTGACCGACCTTGGAGATCTTGAAGACGTTGAGGACTTCGGCGCGGCCGGCGTAGTTCTCCTTGAAGACGGGTTCGAGGAGACCGTACATGGCCTTGGTGATCTCATCCTGCAGCTCGTAGATGATGGAGTGGAGGCGGATCTCGACGTTCTCGCGGTCGGCGAGCTCCTGCGCCTTGCGCTCCGGACGGACGTTGAAGCCGATGATGACGGCGTTCGAGGCGGAGGCGAGGAGGACGTCGGACTCGGTGATGGCGCCGACACCGGAGTGAAGGACGCGGACGCGAATCTTTTCGGTGGACATGCGCTCGAGGGAGTCGGCGAGGACTTCGACTGAACCCTGCACGTCGCCTTTGAGGATGAGGTTGAGGTCCTTCATGCCGGCCTGCTTGATCTGCTCGGCGAGGCCTTCGAGGGAGACGCGGGAGCTCTTGGCGAGTTGGGCTTCGCGCTCCTTCATCTTGCGGTACTGGGCGATGCCCTTGGCCTTGTCGCGGTCTGCCATGACGAGGAAGGTGTCGCCTGCGTCGGGCATGCCTTCGAGACCGAGGATTTCGACCGGGGTGGAGGGGCCGGCGGCGGAGATGGCGCGGCCACGGTCGTCGAACATGGCGCGGATCTTGCCGAAGGTGTTGCCGACGATGTAGCTGTCGCCGGTGCGGAGGGTTCCGTTTTGTACGAGGATGCTGGCGACGGCTCCGCGACCGCGATCGAGCTTGGCTTCGATGACGGTGCCGACGGCGGGGCGGTCGGGTTGGGATTTTTGCTCGTTGACGTCGGCGACGAGGCAGATCATCTCCTCGAGCTTGTCGAGGTTGATGTGCTTCTTCGCGGAGACTTCGACGAACTCAGTGTCGCCGCCCATGTTCGAGGGCTGCAGGCCGCGAGTGGCGAGCTGCTGGATGACCTTCGAGGGGTTGGCTTCGGGTTTGTCGATCTTGTTGACGGCGACGATGATCGGCACGTTGGCGGCGCGGGCGTGGTCGATGGCCTCGAGGGTTTGGGGCATGACTCCGTCGTCGGCTGCAACGACGATGACGACGATGTCGGTGACCTTGGCTCCGCGGGCGCGCATGCGGGTGAAGGCCTCGTGGCCGGGGGTGTCGAGGAAGACGATCTCGCGACCGAAGGCGGGCGAGTCGGGCTTGGTGATTTTGACCTTGTAGGCGCCGATGTGCTGGGTGATGCCTCCGGCTTCGCCGCCGGCGACGTCGGTGGAGCGGATGGCGTCGAGGAGCGAGGTTTTGCCGTGGTCGACGTGGCCCATGACGGTGACGACTGGAGACCGGACGATCTCGACCATGCCGGTGGTGTCTTCGAGGAAGCCTTCGATGGCTTCGTTTTCGAGCTGCTCTTCGACGGAGATGACCTGGGCTTCGGCTCCGAACTGGCGGGAGACGTCTTTGACGAGCTCGGCGTCGAGGGTCTGGTTGACGGTGACGAAGACGCCTTTCATGAGGAGGGTGGCGATGAGGTCTTTGCCGCGGACGTCGAGTTTTTCGGCGAGGTCCTTGACGCTGATGCCTTCGGTGACCGTGATGTTGCGGGTGATGGGAAGGGGCTCGCGAGAGATGGGGGCTCCGCCGAAACGCGGCGGCGGATTGAAGCCCTTCATCGGGCCTTCTTTGGTCTTCTCGTAGCGCTGTCCACCACGGCGCTGGCCGGGACGTGCTGCAGGGCGCATGCCGGTGGGAGGCGCTTCGCCTGGACCGGGTAGCATGCCGGGCGCTCCGCCTGGACGTGCTCCAAAGCCTGGACGTGCGCCGAAGCCTGGGCGTGGGGCTCCCGGGGTGAAGCCTGGGCGTCCGGGTGCGCCTCCTGGGCCGGATGTGCCGCCGGGGAAAGTGCGGGTCGGATGCATGGGGCGGCGTGCGCCGGGTGCCGAAGTTGATGTGGGGCGAGAGCCGGGGGCTCCAGGGGATTGCGGGCGTGGGCGTTCGAAGATGGGACGTCCGCGTTGGGGCACTCCCTGGGCGGATACCGGAGCGGTGTAGATGGGGCGCGGGCCAGTCTGCGGCATAATGACGCGACGAATGGGGGCCGATGGGGCGGGGGGCTCTGCAGGGGCTGTTGCAACGGGCTCGGCTGCAGCCACCGGGGCGGGTGGCGCGGGTGGAGTAGCCGGAGTTGGGGCCTTGATTTCTGGCGCAGGGGGTACGGAGGCTGCTTTGGCTGCAGGTTCTTCGGCGGGCGGAGCTGGTGGTGGTGGCGCGGGCTTGGCTACCGGTGGCGTAAGGGCGGCTGGATGGGCCACGGTAACCGGCGGCTTTGCGATGATGGGGCCGACGGGCGGCTTGGTTGCAATGGCCGGAGCCGATGGTTGGGCGACGATGGGGGCCTGGGGGCGTGGTTGAGGAACAACGATGCGCCGGGGTTGGACCGGTGCGGCGGCTGCTGCAGGGGCAGGAGTCGCGGTGTGGGTCGTGGTTGGAGGCGCTGCGGCGGCTGGTCTTGCAGTGGCGATGGGCGCTGCAGCGGCGACGGGCGCGGGCGCGGCGACGACAGCGGCGGGACGTGGTGGTGGAGCGGCTTTGGCAGCGGCTTCGGCCTGCTTGCGCTCGAGGATGGCTTTGAGGGCGTCGCCGGGTTTGGAGACCTTGGAGAGGTCGAACTTCGGCTTGCTCTCGACGGCGGGTCTGTTCGAGGAGCTGCTTTTGCCGCCGTTTTTGAAGTACTCCCGGACCCTTTCGGCCTGGTCGGCTTCGATGGAACTGGAGTGGGTCTTTCCGGTTACGCCGATTGCTTCGAGCGCGTCCAGAATAGGCCTGCTTTTGACTTCCAGTTCCCGTGCCAGATCGTTGATTCGAACTTTGCTCATCCGTCCCTTTTCGCTTCCCTGCGCCGTTAGCTGCTCATATCAGCCTCATCGAGGAAGGAGTTCTTATTGTAAGTGTTCTCTGCGGGGTTTCCGGTGTGAAACCCCGCAGAAGGTTTGGTTGCGCGGCTGATAGGGCTAGCCACGGTCGTTTCCGTCGTCGATACCTTCGCCGGAGACCTCCTGGCTGTCGTTGACCAGGGTGTCTACGGTGTCGTTATCGAGTTCAATCCGTTCTTCGCGGGCGTCGGCGTCGCTGTAGGCGTCGATGCCAGAGTTTGCGTCTTCGAGATCGGCGATATCTTCGGTGGAGAGATGGCTGACTTCCTTCGCGGTGCCGGTTCCGGCCTCTGCTGCCAGGATTTCTTCGGGTGTCTTCTCCATGGAACTTGCCTCTGCTTCTGCGGCAATCGGCGTAGGCTCCGGGCGCTCTTCGCCCTCTTCGTACTGTCCGAAGTAGTGGCGGACGGCGACGGAGATCTTTTCGACTGTCTTTTCTCCGATGCCGGGGACCTCTTCGAGTTGCTCGGGGGTCATGTCGGCGAGAGCTTCGACGGTGGTGATGCCGGCAGCGATGAGTTTTTCGAGGACGGCGTCGCCGAGCTCGGTGACCTGCTCGATCGGCGTGGTGGGGCCGCCGGACATGGCCTGCATCTGCTGCTCGACCTCCTGGCGCTTCTCCTCTTCGCTCTTGATGTCGATCTTCCACTGGAGGAGCTTGGCGGCGAGACGGACGTTCTGGCCCTTCTTGCCGATGGCGAGCGAGAGCTGAGTGTCGTCGACGATGACTTCAATCTGCTTTTCGCCGAGGTCGGTGATGGAGACGCGGCTGACCTTGGCGGGCTGCAGGGCTTTTTCGGCGAAGGTGGTGATCTCGTCGGAGAACTCGATGATGTCGATCTTTTCGCCGCGCAGCTCGCGGATGATGGACTGGACGCGCATTCCCTTCATGCCGACGCAGGCGCCGACGGGGTCGACATCCTTGTCGCGGGACTGGACGGCGATCTTGGTGCGCTCACCAGCCTCGCGAGCGATGGCCTTGATGCTGACGGTGCCGTCGTAGATCTCTGGGACCTCGGACTGGAAGAGGTTCTGGACCAGGGCTGGGGCGGCGCGGGAGACGATGACCTGCGGGCCCTTGGCGGC
>Ga0116129_1000225_pt1 | contig 40407 bp, 43 predicted proteins | sample June2015DPH_17_2_FD_89732 | JGI IMG/M metagenome (GOLD analysis project Ga0116129, IMG submission 89732) | Peatland microbial communities from SPRUCE experiment site at the Marcell Experimental Forest, Minnesota, USA - June2015DPH_17_10 | ecosystem: Environmental > Terrestrial > Soil > Wetlands...
AAGATGCATGTGCTCGACCACAAGGGAAAATATCTCTCGGTGCGCGGTCCGTTGAATATCGCTCGCCCCGTCCAGGGCTGGCCGGTGATCGTGCAGGCCGGCGCCTCCGATGACGGCCGGCAATTGGCGGCGGAAACCGCCGAAGCCGTCTTCACCGGCGGTGGCAGCCTCGGCGACGCGCAAAGGCTTTACGCCGACATCAAGGGGCGGATGGAAAAGATCGGTCGCAACCCCGAGCACCTGAAAATCTTGCCGGGCGCGTTTGTCGTGGTCGGCGACAGCCTCGAGCAGGCCAAGGAAAAGCGCGCGCTGCTCGACAGCAAGGTACATTACGACAGCGCCATTGCCTCGCTCTCGGTGATCCTCGGCACCGACGCCTCGGGCTTTGATCCCGAGGGGCAGTTGCCGCCGATCCCCGAAACCAATGCCAGCAAGAGCGGCCGAGAGAGGATGGTAAACTTGGCCGCGCGTGAAAACCTCACCGTGCGCCAGCTCGCCCAGCGCGTCGGCGGTTATGGCGGATTGTCATTTGTCGGAACGCCGCAACTCATCGCCGATCAGATGGAAGAATGGCTGACGGGCTTCGGCAGCGACGGCTTCAACATCATGTTCCCGTTCCTGCCCGCCGGACTCGATGACTTCGTCGACAAGGTGGTGCCGGAACTTCAGAAACGCGGAATTTTCCGCCGGGAATATGAGGGACGCACCTTGCGTGAAAATCTCGGCCTGCCCCGGCCGAAAAACCGCTTCTTTGAAGGGTAAATAGCCGGATTTATGCGGTTATTTAACCGCAAAACCTTGACTTTGGACCGTTTGGAGATACGTTGCGCGGCGAACGCGTCCCCTTTGGGCTGGCGCTCTATCCAGAACATTAAAGGTTTTTGCCATGGCCAAGGCGGTCACCATCAAGGTCAAGCTCGTTTCTTCGGCTGACACCGGTTTCTATTACGTCGCCAAGAAGAACTCGCGCACCATGACCGACAAGCTCGTGAAGAAGAAGTACGATCCAGTCGCGCGCAAGCACGTCGAATTCAAGGAATCCAAGATCAAGTAAGTTTCGCGCAAGTGGCAGACTCAAACGGGCCCTTGCGGGCCCGTTTTTTATTTAGGCTGCTTTGAGCATCGGCGGCGCGGATGGCTTGATCAGCGCGAACGCGACCTGGATGATGCCGCCGGCAAGCCCCAGTGCGACGCCGATCCGCCAGGCCAACGTGTAGGAGCCGAGCGAGTCGTAGAGCAGCCCGCCGCCGAAGGCGCCGAGGAAGCTGCCGAGCTGATGGCTCATAAAGGCGAACCCCTGGATCATCGCCTGCCACTTGAGGCCAAACATCTCGGCCACAGCACCAGCCACCAGCGGGCCTACGCCCATCCACAGGAACCCCATGATCGCGCCGAACAGCAGTGTGCTGGCAGGTGTCGTCGGCAACGTGAAGTACCACGCCAGCGCAATGGAGCGGAAAATATAGATACCGCCCAGCAGCGCGAGCTTGTTCCAGCGCTGACCGGCCCAGCCGAAGAAGATGCTGCCCAGTACATTGAAGCCGCCGATCATGCCGAGCGTCTGTGCACTCAGCATCGGGTCCAGGCCGCAGATCGCGAGATATGACGGCAGATGCGTGGTCAGGAAGACGAGTTGCATGCCGCAAACAAAATAGGCACAGGTCATCACCACGAATGAGGCATTGCCGAAGGCCAGTTTGACAGCCGTGCCCGCAGAACTGTCGCCGATATCGTCGCCCGATGGCTTAGGCAGCGGAATAGTGTCCACGCGGCCTGCGAACCAGGCCGCCGGTATCATGGCGATCGCCAATATGACAAAGCCGGCCAGTCCCACCCGCCAGCCATAGCCGGCGCTAAGCATTTGTCCCGTCGGCGCGGACAGCAACGCGCCGAGCGATCCGGCGCCGGAAACGAGGCCCAGCACGGTCGAGCGCACCGTCGCAGGCACCGCGCGAGCCGCCACAGACATCGCGATTGCCGCGGCGGTGCATGCGAGCGACACGCCGATCAGCAATCCTCCGCCGATCATGATGCTGAGCAGGCCATGTGCAGTCGTCATCAGCACAAGACCCGCGATATAAAGGGCCGCGCCACCCACCATGATCGCGCGGAATCCAAAGCGCACCGTCAGCGCGCCCGCCAGCGGTTGCAAGAAACCCCAGGCGAGATTTTGAACGGCGACGGCCAGCGTGAAATCGGAGACGGATATGCCGATGTCATGCGTCAAGGGCTGCATGAAGATGCCGAGCGACTGCCGCAGTCCCATGCTCAAGGTAAGCATCAGGGAGGCGCCGATCAGGATCGGAAGCGTGGGGCGCAAGATTTGCAACAAGGACTTTGTTCCTGGTGGCATTGTTCTTGTTCTCCCTTTCCGGCATGGACGAAATGTCCAATGTCCGCGACCTGAAATAAGTACACAGACCTGTGTACTTAGGCTATAACGGAGCCAGACTGTCAAGTTCGAAGGACCTTACGTATTCGCATGGCAAACCCGCCCGCCAAGCCGACCATGAAAGAGCGGATTCTGGATACCGCCGATCGGCTGTTCTATCTCGAGGGTATCAGGGCCATCGGCGTCGATACCATCGCGGCCGAAATCGGCATCAGCAAGCGCACGCTGTACAATCATTTCCCGTCCAAGGACGCGCTGATATCGGCCTATCTGGAGCGGCGCTTTCTGCAGCATACGCCGCCAGACAAGCGATCTGAAAAGTCGCCGGTCGAACAGATTCTCGGCACCTTCGATTCGCTGGAGCGGCGTTTTTCGTCCAAGGATTTTCGCGGCTGCCCGTTCGTCAATGCGGTCGCCGAACTGGGCGCGGACGCCAAACCGGTGCGCAAGATCGCCATTGCCTTCAAGGAGAGCCGCCGCCTCTGGTTCCGCGACCTCTTGGTGCAGCTCGGCGTGAGCAGCGCAGAGGCGCTGGCGACCCAGCTTGTCCTGCTCGTCGACGGCTCGATCGCACAGGATCTGGTGCGCGACGACCCCGCCATGGCGCGGGCTGCGAAGGAAGCCGCAAAAGTGCTGCTCACGAGCGCGGGCGTCAGGATTGACGAATCCCAACCGACAACGGTGCAAGGTAAGAAGAAATAGCGCGTACCGGATTACGCGGCGTTCGCGACCACGCGGTTGCGGCCGTCATGCTTGGCGCGATAAAGCCCATTGTCGGCGCGCTTGAGCACGTCGGCGACCGCCTCTCCCTTCCGCTCCAGGGTCGAGAGCCCGATCGAGATCGTGACATCAATGCGCTTTTCGCCCTTGTTGACGGCAAAGGGCTCACCGGCGATCGAGCCCCGCAGGCGTTCGGCCACCATGCCCGCCACATGCAGGTCGGTTTCCGGCATCACGATCACGAACTCCTCGCCGCCGTAACGGCAGGCGAGATCGATACCACGAATCGATTTACGTACGCGCACCGCGAACTCGCGCAGCACGTCGTCGCCGGCGTCGTGGCCGTAATTATCGTTGATCGATTTGAAGAAATCGATATCGAGCATCATCACCGCCAGCGGCTTGCCGCGGCTGGAGGCCTGTTCGGCCAGCGTCGCCAGATGGCTTTCCATGTAACGGCGATTGTGCAGGCCGGTCAAAGCGTCGGTAATCGCGGCCTCGATCGAGTTCTGCACATTGTCGCGCAGATGATCGGTATAGCGGCGTTTGCGGATCTGGGTGCGAGCGCGCGCCAGCAGTTCGTTCTTGTCGACGGGGCGCAGCAGGTAGTCGTTGACGCCGATTTCAAGCCCGCGCAGCAGCCGCGTGTTGCTGTCGGCGTCCGCGATCGCCAGGATCGGCACGTGGCGGGTTCGCTCCAGCGAGCGAGCCTGGCTGCAGAGTCGCAGACCGTCGAAATTATCAAGACCGAGCGACACGATCAGAAGGTCGTAATCACCGTCAGCCGCATGGAACACCGCCTCAGCCGGGTTGGCTTCGACATCGACCGTGTGTTCGGTGCTCAGGACCGGCGCCAGCCGCTCATAGGACGACGGACGATCGTCGACCAGAAGGATGCGGCCGCCCTTGCCGGTATCGACAACCGCGCTGCGCTCCGGCGCCTGCACTCCGATTTCGAGCGAGGTAATGGCGCGCATCCGCAACTCGTCGGTCATCATCTTGAGGCGCGTCAGCGAGCGTACCCGCGCGATCAGGACGATATCCGATACTGGTTTGGTCAGGAAATCGTCGGCGCCGGCCTCCAGCCCGCGCACCCGGTCCGCCGGGCTGTCGAGCGCCGTCACCATGACGACCGGAATGAAATGGGTAGCCGGGTTCGATTTCAACCGGCGGCAGACCTCGAAACCGTCCATGTCCGGCATCATGACGTCGAGCAGAATCATGTCGCATTCGGCGCGGGCGCACATCGCCAGCGCTTCGGCACCGCTTGATGCGGTGAGCACATCGAAATATTCGGCTGACAAACGCGCTTCCAACAGTTTGACGTTGGCGGGAACATCGTCGACGACAAGAATACGCGCGGACATCTTACAAACTCCCCTATCCGATGAACCGTCGGACGGTCTCGATGAACTTGCCCACCGAGATCGGCTTGGACAAATACGCTTCGCACCCGCCTTCGCGAATGCGCTCCTCGTCGCCTTTCATCGCAAATGCGGTGACCGCGACGACCGGAATGGAACGCAGTTCCGGATCGTCCTTGATCCATCGCGTGACTTCGAGACCCGACACCTGTGGGAGCTGGATATCCATCAGGATCAGATCGGGACGAAGTTTGCGCACGAGATCCAGCGCCTCGAAACCGTTGCTGGTACCCGAAGTCTGATAGCCATGTGCTTCAAGCAGATCGCGAAAGAGCTTCATATTGAGCTCGTTGTCTTCCACGATCAGGACGGTTTTTGCCATCCCGCCCCTCCACTCCCGGCGACGCAGACCTCGAAAGCGAAGCCCCCAAGGCTGCTCAGCCCGTCAAAAAGTGAAATCAAACTAGCGCCAGATTCGCTCTAACCCGTTAAGCCGGGGCACCACTTCCAACACGTGGTTGCCAGTTGCTTGAACACCTTCCGCAGACTCGGGCATGATTGTTTAGAAAATAGAGACCATAAGTTACGGAAAGGCAAATAGGCCCCTTGAGAAAACCCACGCGGAACCCCCGGGAAGTTGCTGAAATCGTTGCGGTTCAGGCGCTTTCCTTTATCGCAGGCGATCCCGAGCGGCTGGGCGCGTTCCTGGCCGAAAGCGGCATCGGACCCGAGACCTTGCGCAGCGCGGCCGCCGATCCCCGATTCCTCGCGCATGTGCTGGATTTCGTGATGCGAGACGACGCAACCGTGAAGGCATTCGCGGCGGTGTCACAGCTTCACCCGACCAACATTGCGGCCGCCCATCAGGCACTCAATGATCCTGAGTGGGAACGTGACGTGCCGTGACGTCATTACCGGCATCGGCGGACGGTCCGACCTGCTTTTGCCGGGATTGTCTCCACGATCCTGAATTCAGCGCGAGGCGATGCGGCAATTGCGGCTCGCCGCGCCTGGTGCGTCACCGCGCTTTGTCCTCACTCACCTTCGCCCATATCGATTGCGACGCCTTCTATGCCACGGTCGAAAAGCGTGACAATCCGGAGCTCGCCGACAAGCCCGTCATTATCGGCGGCGGCAAACGCGGCGTGGTCTCTGCTGCCTGCTACATCTCGCGCACCTTCGGCGTTCGCTCGGCGATGCCGATGTTCAAGGCACTGGCGCTGTGCCCTTCCGCGATCGTAATCCGGCCCGACATGGCCAAATATGTCCGGGTCGGCCGCGAGGTTCGCCGCGCAATGCAGGCGCTGACCCCGCTGGTCGAGCCGCTGTCCATCGACGAAGCGTTCCTCGACCTCTCAGGAACCCAGCGCGTCCACGGCATGATCCCGGCCAAGGTGCTGACGCGCTTTGCCCAACAAATCGAACGCGATGTAGGCGTCACCGTTTCGGTCGGGCTCTCCTGCAACAAGTTCCTCGCCAAGATCGCCTCCGACCTCGACAAGCCGCGCGGCTTCGCTGTGCTGGATCAGGATGAGGCGCGGACGATGCTGGCGGAAAAACCGGTCAACTTCATTTTCGGCGTCGGACCCGCCACGCAAGAGCGGTTGATCCAGCGCGGCTTTCGCCTGATCGGAGATCTGCAACGCGCCGACGAGACTGAGCTGATGAAGCAGTTCGGCGGCGAGGGACAAAGACTGTGGCGGCTGGCGCGCGGCATCGACGACCGGCGCGTGGTAGCCGATCGCGGCGCTAAAACGATTTCCAGCGAAACTACTTTCGAAACCGACATCCGTGATTTCGCAACCCTCGAAAGGCTGTTGTGGCGGCTGTCGGAGAAGGTCTCAACCAGGCTCAAAAGCAGCGAACTGGCGGGGTCGACCATCACGCTGAAGCTGAAGACGGCCGATTTCAAGCAGCGGACCCGCTCGCAATCCATTCATGCCCCGACCCAGCTCGCGGCCAAGATTTTCGCGATATCGCGGGAAATGCTGGCAAAGGAAATCGACGGCACGGCGTTTCGGCTGATGGGCACAGGCGTCAGCGCGCTTCGCTCAGGCAGCGAGGCCCACGACACGGACATGCTCGATCGCCGCTCCGCGGACGCCGAGCGCGCCATCGACGGCCTGCGCAAGAAATTCGGCAACGCCGCCGTGATCAGGGGTATTGCCTATGAAGGGCCGGAGAAGACGGAGGAAGAGGACGATATCTAACCGAGACCTCGTCATTCCGGGATGGTGCGCAAGCACCAGACCTCAGATGCGCAATTGCGCATTGGGGAATCTCGAGATTCCGGGTTCGATGCTTAGCATCGCCCCGGAATGACGGCCTTCGGCCGTCATTTGCAAGGCTTGGAATCCTTGACGTTGAATTTTCCAAGCGAACCGGAAATGACGAAGTCGTTGTAATCTAGCACCAGCGCCCGCGATACGCCGTTTTCGAACAGCTCGAACGACATCGCGTAGAGCGGCGTCTGTTCGCCCTCCTCGGGTTTGGCGTCGCGTTCGAAATAACTGACGGTCACCGGCCAGCGGGTCGCCGACTTCATCACGTCGTTTTCGGTCGAGGGATCGGGTGAGGCTATCGTCTGGTCGCCCCGGATCGGCTGCCCGATCACGGCAAGTGTGTTGAAGACCTTTTCGCCGTCATCCGTGCCGTCATAAACGGATCGTTCGAGGATGGGTTTGCCTGCCTTGGCGGCGGCGATGATGTCCTGGATGAGCTGGGTCGGAAACACGGTCGAGCCGTCGAGGTTGAAGGTCTTGGTCTGCGGCTGCTTCAACTTGACCGTGATATGGTCGCCGACCCGCTCGGCGATCCCGTCCACGGGGCTCGTATCGACATCGTTCATCCGCGAATTGATCTTGAACCGATAGGTCTTGCCGGCGGCGTCTTCCCAGGACGTCGAGCGCAGATCCGACAATGTGACCTTGTCCTCACCGCTATCCATCTCGGACACCTGGCGGAATTCGGAAGTGTAGCCCTCGCAGGCGTTGCCGGTGAAGCTGTAGAGGATGCGGCCTCTTGCGCTGTTGATCGAATTTGACCCGCGCGATCTCAGCAAAGAGAGTTCGTAAAGGGCCTGGTGGGAGAGAAACACGCCATTTGCCGTGGCTTCGGCTTTTCCGGCTGTCACGGCCGCCAAGGCTGACATCGCCACGGCCAGCGGCAACGATTTGGCGCTGCGAGTCAACATCCGGGCCATAGTCTTTATCCCTCAAGAGTTTTTCGAGAAGCGGCTGTGCCTTCAAGCCTAGCATGATCCGGGAAGCCGAAGCCCTTTCCCGCGTGACAAACGCAAAGCCGCATTTGCGTCGCCACCAGACTCAGCAGGGTTTCTCCAGATTATTCATCGCCTCATTGCGCCGCAACTGCGGCCAAAAGGCGGAAAAACATAATTGAAGGTCGCTTTGCCATGTTTTTTGGCATCCCGCGACCGCCTCCCGCTCGCTTGCAAGGGGCCGTCCGATGCGCGAAACAAAGCGGCTGGCAAACATACCAAGTGGGGACGAAACATGGCGGGCACGGTCGAACAGAAACTGGCATCACAGGGCATCACCCTGCATGAACCGCCTAATCCGGTGGCGAATTATGTACCCTTCGTGCGCAGCGGAAACTTGCTGTTTGTTTCCGGCCAGGTTTGCCTCGGCGCCGACGGCAAGTTGATCGCCAAGGGCAAGCTCGGCGCCGGCGTGACCATCGAACAAGGCAACGCCGCCGCGCGTGGCTGCGCCATCAACCTTCTGGCGCAGGTCAAGGCCGCGCTCGGCGATCTCGACAAGGTCGCGCGCGTGGTTCGTCTCGGAGGCTTCGTCAACTCCGCACCCGACTTCCTGGATGGCCCGAAGGTGCTCAACGGCGCTTCCGACCTGATGGTCGCCGTCTTTGGCGACAAGGGTCGCCATGCCCGCACCACCGTCGGTGTCGCGTCGCTGCCGGCGGATGCTGCCGTCGAGGTCGAAGGGGTGTTCGAGGTCTCTTAAACGGGAGGTCTTGAAGGATGCGCGCCCCCGACTGGCTGACGGCGCGGCCGGTGGCCCATCGCGGCCTGCATGATCGCGCGCGCGGCATCATCGAAAACATGCCGGGCGCGGCACTCGCCGCCGTCGACGGAAATTTCGCGATCGAATGCGACATCCAGCTCACCGCCGACGGCGAAGCCATGGTGCATCATGACGATGAACTCGGCCGCCTCACCGAGGGCGCAGGCGCCCTGCTCGGCTTGACCTCGACAGCCCTCAGAGAGGTTCGTTTCAAGGACACGTCCGAGCGGATGATGTCGCTGGCCGAGCTCTGCATCCTGGTCAGAGGACGCGTTCCCATCCTAGTCGAGGTCAAGAGCCATTTCGACGGCGACCGCCGGCTGGTGAAGCGGATGGCGGAAGTGCTCGCGTCCTATTCGGGGCCCGTGGCCGGGATGTCGTTCGATCCTGACCAAGTGGCGGCGCTTCGGGAAATGATACCGGAGCGGCCCCGTGGTATCGTTGCGCAAAGCGACTACACCGAAGCTGATTGGCCGGAGGCAACACCAAGCCAGCGCACGGGTATGCGGCACCTGAAACATGCCTTGCGCACGCAGCCGCATTTTGTCGCCTATTGGGTCAACGACCTGCCGGCGCCCGTCCCGTGGATCGCGCGGCATATCTTCGGCCTGCCGCTCCTGACCTGGACGGTGCGTACGGACGAGCAGCGGACACGCGCCAGCCGTTATGCCGATCAAATAATCTTTGAAGGGTTCCGGCCCTGACCGCAGCACCTTGAAGTCTGGTGCGCCTTGCACGATCTTAGGTTTGGAGCACCCTCAAGCGTCCATGGACTCATCCGAAATTACCCTCGAAGCAGTTTCCTCCATCAGCCAGATCGCGGCTGAGCAGTGGAATGCCTGCGCCAATCCGCCTGTTGCGGCCGAAGCCTCTCCCGACGGCTTCAAAAGCCTCTATAACCCCTTTATTTCGCATGCCTTTTTCTCGGCCATCGAAGCATCTGGATCGGCGACAGCCCGCACCGGATGGGGTCCGCGGCATTTACTCGCCCGCCGCGACGGCGTGATCGCCGGCATCGTGCCGTGCTATCTGAAATCGCATTCGCAAGGCGAATACGTGTTCGATCGCGGCTGGGCGGATGCCTATGAACGCGCAGGCGGAAGCTATTACCCGAAGCTACAGGCGTCCGTTCCGTTTACGCCCGCCACCGGCCCTCGCCTCCTTGTCCGCAACGACGTAGATCAGGACGAAATCCGAAACGCGCTGGCAAGGGGCCTCGTCGGGCTTTGCCAGGCGACAGAAGCTTCCTCCGTGCACGTCACCTTCGCGCCCGAGGCCGAATGGAAATTTTTAGGCAGCCAAGGTTTCCTGCAACGGACCGATCAACAGTTTCACTGGCATAATCAGGGCTACCGTAGCTTCGACGACTTCCTCGCTACGCTGAATTCGCGCCATCGCAAGGCGATCAAGCGCGAGCGGCGCGAAGCGGTTGCGAACGGGATCACCATCCACGCCCTCAACGGCGGCGACATCACCGAGGAAGCCTGGGACGCGTTCTTTGCGTTCTATATGGAGACCGGCTCGCGCAAATGGGGCCGGCCCTATCTCACGCGATCGTTTTTCTCGCTGATCGGCGAGACCATGGCCAAAGACGTGCTGCTGGTCATGGCACGACGCAATAACCGCTGGATCGCCGGTGCGATTAATTTCATCGGCTCCGAGGCGCTGTTCGGCCGCAACTGGGGCGCGATCGAGCATCACCCATTCCTGCACTTCGAGGTGTGCTACTATCAAGCGATCGAGTATGCGATCACGCGGGGTTTGAAAACGGTTGAAGCCGGCGCGCAAGGCGAGCACAAGATCGCCCGCGGATATCTGCCGCAAACCACCTATTCGGCGCATTTCATCGCCGATCCCAGCCTGCGTCACGCCATTAAAGACTACCTCAAGCGCGAGCGCGCCTATGTGGCCGAGATGGGCCGCGAACTCAGTGAGGCCGGACCGTTTCGTAAAGACAACGGCATTCCGGACAACGATTAGGTCAGGAGCCTGCGATGCCCGCTTACGATCCCCAAAATCCCTTTGCCAAAATCCTGCGCGGTGAATTCCCTTGCTACAAGGTGCATGAGGACGACCACACGCTCGCCTTCCTCGACATCATGCCGCGCTGTCCGGGCCATACGCTTGTGATCCCGAAGTCGCTCGCCCGCAACATCCTGGATATTACGCCTGAGGATTTCGCTCACGTCGCGCGCGTCGGTCAAAAAATCGCACGCGCCGCGATGACGGCCTTTGATGCTCAAGGCATCACGGTGCAGCAGTTCTCCGAACCAGCCGGCGGACAGGTGGTGTTTCATCTGCACATGCATGTGATGCCGCGCCATGACGGCGTGGCGCTGTTACCTCCGGCGAGCCGCAAGGAAGACGGCAAGGTGCTGGAAGAAAACGCGGCGAAACTTGTCGCGGCGTTGAAGGGATGACTTCCGCGTCATTCCGGGGCACATCGCAGATGTGAACTATGGTGCGCAATTGCGCACCTGAGAATCTCGAGATTCCGGGCTCGATGCTACGCATCGCCCCGGAATGACGAAAAACCTACTCCGTCTCTACATCCCCACCCCTGTTCGCCGCCAGCGGCGAGAAATCGCAACGGTCCGGCTTGAGATCGATCAGCGGGGTTTCGTCCAGGCAATCAAGCCCGCGCACCAGCACGCTTGATCCCTCGATGCCGACAAACTTCACGATCGAGGTACCGATCGGATTGGGCCGCACCGGCGAGCGCAGCGAAAACGTGCCGCGCGTTTGTCCGTTTTTCTTCGGGCTTTGCAGCACGAGATTGCGTGGCGATCGGTGCAGCCAATAGATCACTTCCAGGTGCGCGTAGAAATCGACGCCCTTGAGCGCCGGCACCCACGGCTCAAAGATCTCGAGGCGGCACACCGGTCCATTATGATTGCCCTGCCGCGGCGTTTCCTCGCGCGATGTCCAGGGCGTGCGGATGCGGCCGATGAAGACAAGGCCGGCGTCGCTGGTAGCCGGCATGTCGACGGCGACTTCGCCGTCGCGTAACTGGGTTTCTACGATCATCGTTTCAATCCAATGAAATGTTTCGGTCTTTGACCACCGCCGACCATCGCGCGCGATCGGCCTCGATAAAATTGGCGATCTCGGCCGCGCTTTGCGGGCGCTTTACCGAATAGCCGATTTTGCCAAGCGACGCACGAAACGTATCATCGTTCAACGCACGGTCGAGGCTGGCCTTGAGAATCCCCGCGACATTCTCGGGCACGTTGGCCGGCACCGCAATCGCGAACCAGACGCTGACGAGATAATCGGGGAAGCCGCTTTCGGCGATGGTCGGCACATCAGGCCATTCGGGGCGTCGTTGCGCCGAACTCACGCCAAGCGCCCGCAACGACCCGGCCGTCACCGGAGGATACGCCGTGCCAAAGGAGTCGAACATCACCTGAACGTTGCCGGCAAGAAGATCGACCATGGCGGGCCCGGCGCCCTTGTAGGGCACGTGCGCCATCTCGATGCCGGCCATCTGCTTGAACATCTCGCCGGCGAGATGAATCACGCCTCCCGTCCCAGCTGAAGAGAAACTGAGTTTTCCCGGATTCTGTTTGGCGTAAGCCACAAACTCGGCAACGGACTTCGCGGGCACGGAAGGATTGACCTCCATCACAAGAGGGTCCTCCGTCACGATCGCCAACGTCCGAAAATCCCGATCGGGATCGTAGGGCAACTTCTTGTAGAGGATGGGATTGAGCACAAACATTGAGCCGGACACGACCAGGAGCGTGTAGCCGTCGGAATCGCTCCGCGCGACCGCTTCCGAGCCAATCGCGCCTTGCGCGCCAGACTTGTTTTCGACAAACGTCGCCTGCTTGAGATCCCTGGCGAGATAATCGGCAACCACCCGCCCGACCACGTCGGTCGGGCCACCTGCGGCATATGGAACGATGAGGCGAATGGGGCGCGTTGGAAACTCGGCGGCTTGTCCCGCCGCCGCGAAAAGAGCCGCCACGCCGACGAGCCCGCCGATCAAGGCCGACTTGAAATGTCTGCCCATTGTCGTTTCCTCCGCCAGCGACGTTCCACCAGCGAAGCAATCAAACCAGCAACGAAGCAATCAGCCAAGCCACCATTTGCCGGCGAGCATGAAAACCTCGCCCGATACAACGCCCGCGAAAATGGAACGGCGCGTCAGCATAAAGACGATAAAACCCGCGACCACCGCGCCATAGCGCAAAACGCTGGGAACGCTCGCCAGCGCGCCCGGCGGGTGCACCAGAATCTCCGCGATTACGCCGGCGAGGATTGCGGTCGCGACCGCCTTGACCCACACCAGCAGATCAGACCCCTCGTCCAGCCCGCTGCCAAGCCACAGCCCGAGCATGCGCCAAACCTGATTCGGGATCACGCCCGCCACGAGAAGCAATACAAGCGCGTGCCAATCGCCAAGGAAACTGCCAAGGGAATCGCTCATGCGCTCTCCCGCCATTTATGGACGGCAAAGGCAATCGTGCCGGCTGCAACCCCGCTGATCAGGATATCGAGGCCGCTGTCGAGCAGAGAGGCCAACGGATAGAACGCAAGCCCGAGGCCGAGCGCCAGCCCATCGGCGAGTTCCTTGGAGTTACGCGCGGTGGAAAACAGAAACGCCAGCGGCGTCAGCAGCAGGATCGCCGAGCCGAACGTCTGTGTCAGGTTCGCGGCCAGCTCATAGCCGATGGCGGTTGCGACCAGACCGATCAACGCGAGCCCACTACCGAGCCCATGGACAAAGGCGATACGACGCTCGCGCGGCACATGAGGCAGGAAGCGGTAGCACTCGACCCAGAGCGTCACCGCGGTGAAATGAGCGACCAGCACAAGCTGTCGCCGCCTGGTCTGTGGTGTGCGCATCATCGGCAGCACCGCGACCACCATGGGAAACAGCCGGACCGCGCTCACGGTCACCGCGATCGCCGATTGCACGACGGAGGCGCCCGAAGCCAAAGTCGAGATCAGGATGATTTGCGCGGGCCCCGCCCAAACCAGCAGCGTGGCCAGCAGGGCCCAGGCCAACGAAAAGTGCGTATCGTGGGCGAGCGCGCCGATACCGATATAGGTGACGAACAGCACCGCCGAGAGAATGGTCCATCGAACCGCAGCCATCCCCAACGCGAACGCACGGAGCGGCTGATGCCATTGCGGTGAATCGAGCGGTGGAAAGACCATGTGAACGTGAAATCGCGTGAGTCGAGGCAGGCATAACGCGGATGAACGAAGTGCCCGTCAACCTCGCGAAGGCTCAAGGCTGTTATGCGTCGCTCATCCCCTCACGCCCATATTTCTCAGCACAAAACAAGCGCCACCGGCACGGAGGATGCGGTTGCAGAGGTCATCGGCCGCTTGTCGCGTGTCGGCGCCAATACGGACCTGATAGAACGGCCGCATGCCGCGGCTGCGATTCTGCGCGCTGAGCAAGGTCGGCGTCTGGTCGCCGATCACGCTACGCAAGCGCGACATCGCGCGCGAATACATCGCCATCGCAAGGTCGCGATTGAATCCACCGGCGAGTTGCACACCCCATGGCTGAGCAGCGCCGAGCTGCACGCTCTGTTCAAGCCTGGTGACAAAATAGTTGGGCGCGCGTTTGAGCAGCGCCATCAGCTCCTGGCAGGTGGTACGCGCGGCCGCACGGTCGGATATCTGGCCGCCCCGGCCGGCTGCCTGCCATTCCTCGACGGTGGCGCCGGTAATGCTTGAGACGTAATGGCGGGTCTCCTGCGGCATCGAGCCGGTGCCTGCGAGCCATTCCTGCACCCGCCGTGGCCCCGCATTATAGGCGGCCGCGGCGAGACCAAGATTGCCGAACTGGTTGCGCAACTGGCTGAGAAATTCGGCGGACTTCGGCAGCGCCTGCACGGGATCGAAGGGATCGAGCAAGCGCCGTTCGCTCGCCGTCCCCGGCATGAACTGCGCGATACCTTGCGCCCGCTGCCCGCGGCGAGTCATGGGCCCAATGGCGTCGGACTGGAAGCGGCTTTCCTGCCAGATCACGCGCGCAAAAAACTCGAGCGGCAGGTCGTTGGCCCTCGCCGACGCCTCGATCATCAGACACATGGCCTCCCTTGTGTCGGGATCGGCCGGTTTTTCCGGCGGGATCGCGAGCTCTTCGACGCTGGGCGTAGCGATGCCGTCGACAGGCGCAGGCTCCTGCGCGATCGCCCCGTCTGCGCTCCAGAAGAACATCGCGGCGAGAGCGAAAAACCAGGGGTACACGTTCCTGAACCCTTGCATTGCAGTCCTGCCCGCGGGGCGGATTTGACATTCGCTGCCCACCGATTAGCTATCTTTCAATGATGGCACGTTGATGAGATATTCGGGACATGGCGACTTCTTCTGACGACCATAGCGGCTTTGCGCCCGACGACGATGCGCCGATTCCCTATATGGCGCGCACGCGGGAATATTACGCTGCGATCGGCTACACCACACCCTATCGCTGGGCGCATTATGTCGAGGCGCCGTTTCAGCCGTTGCGCAAGCCACTCTCGCAGTCCCGCATCGCCATCATCACCACCGCCGCGCCGTTCGACCCCGCCAGGGGCGATCAGGGTCCCGGGGCCAAGTACAACGGCGGCGCCAAGTTCTATTCGGTCTATGAGGGTGATACCTCCAAGCCGCACGATGTGCGGATTTCGCACGTCGCCTATGATCGCGTGCACACGTCGGCCGAAGACAGCGGCACCTGGTTCCCGTTACCGCAGTTGCAGCGGCTCGCTGCCGAAAAACGGATTGGCGAGGTCGCCCCGCGCTTTTTCGGCGCACCGACCAACCGCAGCCATCGCGTCACGATCGAGACCGATGCGCCTGACATTCTCGCCCGCTGCCAGGCCGATCACGTCGATGCCGTCGTGCTGGTGCCGAACTGTCCGGTCTGCCATCAGACCGTCAGTCTGGTCGCCCGACATCTGGAGGCCAGCGGCATCCCAACCGTGGTGATGGGCTGCGCCAAGGATATTGTCGAACATGCCGCGGTGCCCCGCTTCCTGTTCTCCGATTTCCCGCTCGGCAACTCCGCGGGCAAACCACACGATGCCGCTTCGCAAACCTTCACACTCGAGCTCGCGCTGCGCGTGCTGGAAACCGCGCCATCAGGCCAGACCACCGTGCAGTCACCGTTGCGATGGAGCGCGGACGCTGCCTGGAAACGCGATTACAACAATGTCGCGGCCTTAAGCGCCGAGGAACTGGGGGGGCGGCGGCGAGAATTCGACGCCCAGAAGGAAGTTGCGCGCAAGCTTCGCGACACGGCGGCCTAAATCTTCTAAAATTGTCGTTAATGCTTGCGGCTTGCGGCATAATTTTCCCGACATCGGTTTACGTTAACACGGCATTTTGGGCGCGATGGCCTTCCGCTACCGGCAAAGCCGCGTAAAAGTCTGCCTGTTTTTTTGGGAGATTTTCGATGACGGACCGACGCCAGAGCGTACGCGACAAGGTGGTTTATGGCGGGGTTGCAGAGATCGCCGAAAGCGGCGCGTCGAGAAATTGCGTGGTGCGCAACATCTCCGAGCACGGCGCCCATCTCGAATTCACCAATGAAATTGGCCTCCCCAAAACCTCTTTGCGGCTGAAAATCGCGCGCAAGGGACGTTCTTTTATGGCGCGGATCATCTGGTGGCGCGACAATTTCGTCGGCGTGGCCTTCAATCCGGAACACTCTTACGAATTGCCGGGCTCGGACCTCGCCGAACGCTTACGCAAAAGCGAAAAGAAAAAGCGCCAGTTGCAGCGCCGCATCAACGAACTGCTCGGTGAAGGGTAATTCAGGTTATCTGAAGTAGTTCAATTATCTGACATTCCCTTGTGCGCCCTCCCGTTTCCCGCCCATAATCGTGGAAACCTACGGGAGGAAAAACAAAAACCATGCGCGCTCTCTTCGTACTTTTCGCCGCCGCACTGACATACCTCGCCGGCGCAGCCGCCTCGGCCCAAACCACCGACCGCACCATCGACGAAATCAAGACCGAGACGCTGGCCCGCGCGCAAACCGGGGCCTATCCCGCTTTAGGCATTCAGCCCGTCGACGCCAGCGATGCGCTCGGGCGCATTCATAGCCGGGACCCGGACGAATGGGCCGCCGCCTGGAGCGCGGTCGCCGATACCTACATGGCCAAGGCGAAGGCAGCGTCCGATCCCAAGGAGGCCGACGCCAACTTTGTCCGCGCCTGGCGCCTTTATTATTTCGGCCAATGGCCGTCCCCGACATCAGCCGGAAAACAGGCCGCGTACCAAAAGGCGGTCGACGCCTATTTGCAGCACGCCCGTTCGTTCGACCCGCCGCTCGAGGTGGTGCATATCCCCTACGAGGGCAAGGAAATCGTCGGCTATCTGAGACTACCCGCCAACGTGTCGCGCCCGGTGCCGCTCGTGCTCGCCATTTCGGGCCTCGACAGCCGCAAGGAAACCGTGGCCGAGACCTACACCGCCGCCATTCCAGAAGGCATTGGATTCTTCGCCGTGGACAGCCCCGGCACCGGACAAGCGCCGCGCAAGGCCGACGAGACCGCCGACCAGATTTATTCGCGCGTCCTCGACTATCTGGCGACGCGGGGCGAAATCGACAAGAACCGCATCCTGGTGCACGGCCAAAGTTTTGGCGCATACTGGGCGGCGAAACTCGCCCACACCGAAGCCCAGCGTCTTGTCGGCGCGGTGACGCAGTCACCGCCGATCCATCGCACGTTCCAGCCGGATTTCTTTCGTGGCCGGATGTACACGCGGGAATATCTGTTCGACCTGGTTCCGGCGAGCCTGTTTGTTTATGGTTTGAAATCCGCCGATGAACTGATTGCCTTCCTGCCGAAGATGTCGCTGCAAGCGCAGGGCTTGCTTGGCAAGCCCACGGCGCCGATCCTGGTCGTGGGCGGCACGCGCGATACGCAAGTGCCTATCGACGATCTCGAACTGCTCATGAATAGTGGCATCGAGCCGCGCGAAGCCTGGATCAACCCGGTCGGCGGACACATGGGCCGCACGGCCGATAAGTGGCCGGACCCGGTGATCTTCAGGAAGATCATCCTGCCGTGGGAGGTGCGTCACCTCAACGCCAAAGCAGCCGCACCTTAAGAAAACGGCTGCGCCCTAAAACGCCAGGCGCGCCGTACCCGTGCCGCACAAGCCATTTCGCGGCTGCGAAGGTTGCGACCAATATCCCTCTTACAACGGGAGCACACTTCTGTAAGCTCCCGGCCAACTCGGCGGGTTAGCGCCTGCCGAGCCCAGAACGACAATAAAATAAGCACAAAAGAAACAGCCGGAGGAAACCTGATGCCAGACGCGCCACAGCGCCGCGCTACCCTCAATCGCCGCACGCTGCTTCGTGCCGGCGGAGGCCTGGCGGGCATTCTCGCCACCGGCCGCGCACCCGTCTTCGCCCAGAGCCAGCCGAAGAAACTGGTGTTTGCGCACATCAATGCCGTGCCGGAATCCGCCGCGGTCGCCTTTGACTGGATGGCAAAAGAGCTGACGGCGCGCTCAAATGGCGCCCTTGAAATGCAGTTCTTCGGCAAGACCTTGATCCCCCAAGAGCTTGAGATCATGAACGCGGTCAAGTCCGGCAGCATCGCGATGGGCAGCCCGGCGGGCGCCGCCGCCACGCTGTTTCCCGAGATGGGCGCGCTGCTCGTGCCTTATCTCGTCAAGGACTACACGACAGCCTACGCCATGCTCAACGGCCAGATCGGCGACAAGCTGAGCAGGCAGATCGAAGACAATTATAAGCTCAAGGTGCTCTGCTATTTCGATTATGGCTTCCGCCATTTCTGGACTTCGAAGAAGCCCATCATCGAACCGAGGGATTTGCGCGGGCTGAAGATCCGCGTGCAACAGTCGAAGATCTTCGGCGACACCATCAATGGCTTGGGCGGCAACGCCGTGCCGATGGCCTATGGCGAGGTCGTCACCGCCGCCAAACAGGGCGTGATCGATGGCGGCGATTTGCCCGTCGTCAACATGAAAGCGCTCAAAATCTACGAAGTCTCGAAATACGCCTCCCTCACCTACCACAATTACGGCCCGACCAATGCGGTGATGAATCTCGACATCTGGAATGGTTTGACGCCCGACCAGCAAAAACTGGTTCTCGAATTGTCGCGCGCCGCGCAGGAAAAAATTCGCCAGTCAACCGAATCGGTCGATCATTTCGAGGAGGCCAAGGCGCTGCTGGAGCCGCTCGGCATGACCGTTGTCGAAGCCAAGGTCGACGAATTCCGCAAAGTGGCGCGAGAGAAGATCTGGCCGGCGTATAAAGCGCAATACGGTGCCCTGTGGGACGAGATCGAAGGCTTCAAGGCTTAAAGCCCGCCCCTCTTGCCGGAATTTTTTGCGCTCATGCTGCGTATCCTTAAAACCGTTCCGAAAGTTGCGGTCACGGCCTTGATCGTGCTCGCGATCGTCAACCTCCTGGTTGGCGTCATCCTGCGCTATTTCGTCGGCGCCATCACCGATTGGCTCGACGTCGATCCGGTGCCCTTCACCTGGGTCGAGGAGGTCGGCGAATTGTCGCTGGCGTGGCTGACGCTGATTGGGGCTGCGATCGGAATCCAGTCGCGTTCGCATTTTGCGCTGTCGGTGTTCGTGCATCGCCTGCCAGAGACGACGCAGCTCTGGATCCGTCGCTTCAACCATGCGCTCATCACGGGCGTCGGCCTTTTGGTGGCGTGGTATGGCTTCAAGCTTTGTCTGCTTAACCGCACATTGATGACACCCGGCCTCGAAATCAGTCTCGCCTGGCTTTACGCTTCCGCCGTGATCGGCGGCATCCTGATTGCCGTCTACGGTTTGGCCACGATGATATCGCCGCTGCTGCAGGGCGAATCCCCGCACGTGGACCATTAGGGCGCGCCATTCATGCTGCTTGCTGAAGTCGCCGCCATCTTCGTCCTGCTGATCCTGCTCTCGATGCCGATCGTATTCGCGCTCGCGGTTGCCGGCGTCGCGGGCTTGTGGATCGGCGGCTATCCCATGCAGCAACTCTCCTCGGCGCTGGTCTCGGGTTCGCAAAGCTGGGTGTTGCTTGCGATCCCCGCCTTCGTGTTCGCCGGCAATCTGATGGAACGCTGCGGCATGAGCCATGCGCTCGTCGAACTGGCACGGGCACTGATCGGCTGGGTCAAGGGCGGTCTTGGGATGTCGGTGATCGTGGTCGCCTATTTCTTCTCCGACATTTGCGGGTCGAAGATGGCCGAAGTCTCAGCGCTGGGCTCGGCGCTGATGCCGCCTCTGACCAAAGCCGGTTACGACCCGCGCGATTCCGCTTCCCTGATCGCGGCGGGCACAGCGATGGGCATGCTGGTGCCGCCGGCGATCTTCATGATCGTGATCGCGCAAGTGACCAACACCTCGGCGGTGGCGTTGTTCGTCGCCGGCTTCATTCCGGCCATGGTCATGATGTTTTGCCTGATGGCCGTCGTCTACATCCGTGCGCGGCAAAAGGACTGGCCGGTCGACATAAGACCGAGTTTCAAACGCCTGGGCGAAGCCGCGCTGCATGCGGCAGTGCCGATGGTGGTGCCTTTCGTGATTCTCGCAGGCTTCATTCTCGGCATCATCACCGCGACCGAGGCCGGCGCCGTGGTCGCAGGCTACGCCTTTCTCGCCGCGAAGCTTTACTACCGCAACGTCTCCTGGCGCGAGATGGGCAGGATCGCCTATGACAGCGCGATCCTCACCGCAGCCGTGGTGTTCCTGCTCGCGGTCGCGTCCGTCTATCAGTATCTGATGGGCGTGAGCGGTGTACCGCAATTGCTCGGCGAAATGCTGTCGCCACTTAAGGGGCATCCCTGGCTGTTTCTCATGGTCACCGCGATCGTGAGCTGCTTGTTCGGCATGGTGCTGGAGGGTCTTCCTGCCGCGGTCGTACTCATTCCCGTGGTATTTCCGATTTCGGAAGCCATGGGCATCGACTCCATCCATTTCAATATTGTTCAGACCGCCGCGGTCGGAATCGGTCTGTTCCTGCCGCCGATGGGCGTTGGCTTATTGATGGCTCTGCGCTTTGCACGACTGAATGTCGGTGAGCATTTCCGCACCTATGTGCCCTATATGCTCGCGCTGTTCGCAGGCCTTTTGCTGATCATCTGTATTCCCGAGATCAGCCTGACTCTGCCAAGGCTCGCCGGATTGATCCGGTAGGCTTTAAGTCTGAACCTTGCCGCGGATCGGTGCAGCCGGCCGCCGTGCCTCGCCCGCTTCCAGCACGAAGCGCTGATCAAGCGAATACCAAGGCGCCGCAAACCCGTGCTCAGCCGACGGCTTGTCGTGGCGGACGTAGTTGCCAATCAGCGCGCGGGTGACGCCGAATTGCACGTCCGAATCGATATTGGGATCGTCGGGCGAATAAACTTGCGAGATCAGGGTTTTGCAACCGGGTTTGAAGACCATGAAGTGCAGATGCGCGGGGCGAAAGTGGTGGCGGCGCGTGGCGCGCACCAGTTGGCCGACGGGGCCATCGACGGGAATCGGATAGCCCGCCGGCTTGACGCTTCGAAAATGAAACCGTCCATCCTGGCCGGAGACAAAACGCCCGCGCAGATTCATATCGGCCTGCTGCGGATCCTGATTTTCATAGAGGCCTTCCGGCGAGGAATGCCAGACGTCGACCTCCGCGCCTGCGACCGGCTTGCCGTTCGCGTCTTCGAGCGAAACCGAAACGAATAATTCTGCTCCGGGCGTTGGCGAGCGCACCAGTGAATCGCCACTCGCATAGGCCGGCTGGTCGTCGCGCCAAAACGGGCCCAGCATGTTGGCCTGGGTTTCGCTCTCGCCGTGATTGCCGTTGTTAAGCAGACAGACCAATGGCGACACGCCGAGCGAACCTGCCATCAGCATCACCTCGTTGTGGGAATCGGTCGTCTTGTGCCCCATTGCAGCAATGAACCGCACCGCATCGCCAAACTCGCGTTCGGTCAAGCGTACGTCACGCACGAAACCATGCAGATGCCTCACCAGCGCCAGCAGGATTTCGCGCAGCCGCGGATCCTCGACGCGGGAAACGGCCTGTTCGACCGCCTCCGTCACCATGGCCTGATTTTCGATGATCATGTTCGTTTCCCAAGTGGCCTGTGACCAGCCTTTATCTAACAAAAAAGCCGGCGCGATGCGCCGGCTTTGATTTCGTTGACTTCGATCCGCTCAGGCCTTCACCAGCGGAACGCGGGAGGTCGAGCCCTTGGACCCGCCGCCGCTCGGACCATTCGGCTTTGGCTTGCGCGGCACGGTGCGCTTGCGGGCGCCGGGCAATTTCTCCGGCTTCGGCGTGACCGGGCCCTCGACGAAGTCGAAGCCGATCTTGTCCTGAGACGTTGCCTCGTCCTTGACCAGCACGACGCGGACGTGACCACCGCCCTTCAGCTTGCCGAACAGAACCTCGTCGGCCAGCGGCTTCTTGATGTGCTCCTGGATGATGCGCGCCATCGGCCGCGCGCCCATCTGCTCATCATAGCCGTGCTGCACCAGCCAGGCCTTCGCCGGCTCGGACAGTTCGATTGTGACGTCGCGGTCGGCGAGCTGCGCCTCAAGCTGAAGCACGAACTTTTCAACCACCATGCCGATCACATCCGCATTGAGATGCGCGAACGAGACGATGGCATCGAGACGGTTGCGGAATTCCGGCGCGAACTGCCGGTTGATCGCTTCGTGATCGTCGCCTTCCCGCTTTGAGCGGGTGAACCCGAACGCCTGACGCGCAAGGTCGGCCGCGCCCGCATTCGTGGTCATGATCAGGATCACGTTGCGGAAGTTGACCTGCTTGCCATTATGGTCGGTGAGCCGGCCGTGATCCATGATCTGGAGCAGCACGTTGTAGAGATCTGGATGGGCCTTCTCGATTTCGTCGAGCAGCACCACGCAATGCGGATGCTGGTCAACGCCGTCGGTGAGAAGACCGCCCTGGTCGAAGCCGACATAGCCGGGAGGCGCGCCGATCAGGCGCGACACGGTGTGTCGCTCCATATATTCGGACATGTCGAAGCGCAGCAACTCGACACCGAGGGAGGCTGCGAGCTGCTTGGCGACTTCGGTCTTGCCGACGCCGGTGGGGCCCGAAAACAGATAACTGCCGATCGGTTTCTCCGGCTCGCGCAAGCCGGCGCGCGCGAGCTTGATCGAAGCCGAAAGCGACTCAATGGCCTTGTCCTGGCCGAACACCACCCGCTTCAGGGTCTGTTCGAGGTGCTTGAGCACTTCGGCATCGTCCTTGGAAACGCTCTTGGGCGGAATCCGCGCCATCGTGGCGATGGTGGTTTCGATTTCCTTGATGCCGATCGTCTTCTTGCGCTTGTTCTCGGCCACCAGCATCTGCGCCGCACCGGACTCGTCGATCACGTCGATCGCCTTGTCCGGCAGCTTGCGGTCGTGGATATAACGCGACGACAGCTGCACCGCGGCCTCAATGGCCTCGTTGGTATATTTCAGCCGGTGGTAGTCCTCGAAATAGGGCTTCAGGCCCTTAAGGATCGCGATCGCATCTTCCACCGTCGGCTCGTTGACATCGATCTTCTGGAAACGCCGCACCAGCGCGCGATCCTTCTCGAAGTGCTGGCGATATTCCTTATAGGTCGTCGAGCCCATGCAACGGATGGTGCCCGAGGCCAAAGCCGGCTTCAGCAGGTTGGAGGCATCCATTGCCCCGCCCGAAGTGGCTCCCGCGCCGATAACGGTATGAATCTCGTCGATAAACAGGATCGCGTTCGGATGCGCCTCGAGTTCCTTGAGCACCTGCTTCAGGCGCTCCTCGAAGTCGCCGCGATAGCGCGTGCCGGCCAGCAATGTGCCCATGTCGAGCGAGAACACCGTGGCCGCCGAAAGCACTTCCGGCACTTCGCTGTCGACGATGCGCTTGGCAAGCCCTTCCGCAATCGCGGTCTTGCCGACGCCGGCTTCGCCGACGAACAGCGGATTGTTCTTCTGCCGGCGGCAAAGCACCTGAATCGCACGATTGATTTCGGAGTTGCGTCCTATCACCGGGTCGATCTTGCCGTCGCGCGCTTTCTTGTTGAGGTTGACGCAGTAGGTCTCGAGCGCCTCACCCTTCTTCTTGGAATCCTCGTTGCCCTTGGTTTCGGTCTCTTCGTCGACGCCACGGACGGGACGCGCTTCCGACACGCCGGGCCGCTTGGCGATACCGTGGCTGATGTAATTGACTGCGTCGTAACGGGTCATGTCCTGCTCTTGCAGGAAATAGGCGGCGTGGCTCTCGCGCTCGGCAAAGATCGCGATCAGCACATTGGCGCCGGTGACTTCCTCGCGCCCGGAGGACTGAACGTGAATGACCGCGCGCTGGATCACGCGCTGGAAGCCGGCGGTCGGTTTGGCGTCGTCTGCACCGTCCGTCACCAGATTTTCGAATTCGGTTTCGAGATAGTTGACGAGACTGGAGCGCAGCTTGTCGAGGTCGACGCTGCATGCACGCATCACAGCGGCGGCATCGCTGTCATCGATCAGCGACAGCAAGAGATGTTCGAGCGTCGCATATTGATGATGACGCTCGTTTGCAATCGCCAGCGCACGATGCAGGGATTGCTCTAGGCTTTGGGAAAAAGTCGGCATTCGCGTCCTCTATGGCCCCCTGCCATCATGATCGCCGTTGGCCGGTGAGGCAACAACAACCTTTGTCATATATAGTTGCGCCCGATCGTGGCGAAAGACCGGTTGATATAGTTCTCCCCGCACGGCGACGTGAGGAGACGGCTTTACCCGTGATTTTCCAGGTTAACCTATCCCAGCGGATGCAAGACCCGTTCCGATTTCAAGCTGTGAAAAACTGAAATAGGTAAAAGCCCGGCCTTTTGGCCGGGGCTGCGGCTTTACTTCTTTTCCATCACGCATTGCAGGGGATGCTGGTGTTTGCGCGCGAAATCCATCACCTGCGTTACTTTCGTTTCGGCGATTTCGTAGGTGAAAATACCGCACTCGCCGATGCCGTTATGATGGACGTGCAGCATGATCTTGGTCGCAGCCTCTAAATCCTTCTGGAAGAATTTCTCCAGCACGAGAACAACGAACTCCATTGGCGTGTAGTCGTCGTTCAAAATCAGGACGCGGTAGAGATTGGGCCGCTTGGTCTTCGGCTTGACCTTGGTGATAACGGAAGTGGCCGGGCCACTGGTTCCGCCAGAGCGGTTATCATCGTTGGCCATTCGAGGAAAGAATGAGGCAATCGACAACGGTTGCGGATCGGGGCTGGTAATCAAGCCTAACATGACGGGAGTGTTTGAAGTCCTCTTCGGCCCACGGCGCGAACAAGAATATGGGTCCGGCTTTGTCCGGCCGCAAGCTCGTAGAATATTCACGATCGTTTGGTCACTATCGCCTGGCGGCAAACCCGATTCCCGGAATGTGCTCGCCAAAAAGCTTAGTCAATTCGGTCCGGTTTGACAAAGCGGGTGGTGGCGGCCGGCGCGTTACTTCCACACGTCAGTTTTTGACGGCCCCAAGTGTTATTTCGACGGCCGCACTGGTCCTGGCCACCGCTGGAGATCCCCCTGGTTTTCCGAAGCGTGCCTTAAGAAGAATCCAGTCGGTCGGGTGAACTGTTGCCTGGAACTTGTTGCTTGGGCCCGTTCTCCCGGGCCGTTCGCCAATGACCGGCGGGAGGGCAATACCGGTCTCAGCGGCGAGATTGTGCATCGCACAAGAAATAGCTACGATATCGAGGAAAACTTCGAATCCCGTGCTTTTCCGCAAGTCTTTCTTAATCGTTTGGAAACTCCCGCCCCATACCCTGATTCCGCGGGCCTGTCCGGTTTAGGACGGGCACGAAAATCTGTTTGTGAACAGCGTCTTAGCTAGAATGGCGGACTGTCGGCCGACGCGGAGAAATAGCCCAGCAGTCGGTTTCTGAACAGGGAAGCTTCACCGGCCGTTGGGCATAATTTGGCCTCACGAACCAGTGATCAAGACAGAAAATGGGACGGGAAAGTTCATGCTTCGGACCAGCTTGGTAACCTCGCATCATCTGCGGGTTTGTTTTTTCGGGTTTGCCGCGGTCATAGCCGCGGTCACTTTCACCACCGACATCGCTGAAGCACGCCATTACCGGCACTATTATCATCATTATGTCCGCCATCACCGCGAGGAATCGGCGGAAGACAGCTTTAGCCCGGCTTTTTCCCAGATCATCGTAGACGGCAATTCCGGCGCGACGCTTTCATCGAGCAATCCGGACGCAAGCCGCCATCCGGCCTCCCTCACCAAGATCATGACGCTTTATCTGCTGTTTGAGCGCCTCGATGCCGGCAAGATCAAGCTCGACACCGAAATGCCGGTGTCAAAACACGCCTCCGAGCAGGACCCGACCAAACTTGGCTTGATGCCGGGCCAGACCATCCGCGTCGAAGACGCGATCAAGGGATTGGTGACACGCTCAGCCAATGACGCCGCCGTCGTGATCGCGGAGGCGCTGGCCGGCGACGAAGACGATTTCGCCGAGTTGATGACCCGCAAGGCGCACATGCTCGGAATGAGCAAAACGGTCTATCGCAACGCATCGGGACTGCCTGATGACGAGCAGGTCACGAGCGCCCGCGATCAGGCGACGCTGGGCCGAGCGATTCAGGACCGGTTCCCGCGCTACTATCGCTATTTTTCGACGGCGGAGTTCACCTTCCGCGGTCATTCGATCGCCAACCACAACCATCTCCTGGGCTCGGTTGAGGGCGTCGATGGAATCAAGACCGGCTATACCCGCGCTTCCGGTTTCAATCTCGTGACCTCGATGCGCAGGGGCAACCGCCATCTGGTGGGTGTGGTGATGGGCGGCCGCAGCGGCGGCTCGCGCGATGCCATCATGCGCAGCCTTCTGGCCGAAAATCTCGAAAAGGCCTCGACCCGGCGCACGGTCGCCGCAATAACTGAGCGTGGTCCGTCAAACAGCAATATCGACGTCGCGGACGACGAAACCCAGGACGCGCCGCCAGCCGCGCCGCCCTCACCGGTTCAATCGGCTCCGGTTTCGATGCCGGCCCCGCCGCGACCGGCTGCTGCCGCTTCACTGATGTCGCAAGCCAGAGCAGACTCGTCGTCGATAAAGTCCGATGCCAAGAGCGACCTGCCGCCCTTTAACAGCGGCGTGATCCAGACCCAGCCGATCTCGACCATCCCCGGCTCATCCGAACCGATGAAGCCCGTCAAAGTGAAGACCGTCCAGATCAAGGCCGGACAGACCAAATTGGCCTCCGCCGGTCCTGCTCAGCCTGTCCCGCCCGTCACGAACGCCATACCGGCGCGGCCGGACGTCGCTGAAACTTCCAGCGCGGTTGTGGCGAAGGCCGACTTGTCGAAGACCGACTTGACCAAGTCCGACGTCGCAAATACCGAACTACCCCCGCAGCCGGCGGGTCACGGCACCGGCAAGGGCATCCTCGGCACGCTGCCGGCCGCCGGCGTCACCTCCTCGTCGCCGTCGCAAGCAATGGCCTACGTGGCCCCCCCTCCACCGCAGCCTGCCGTCACCCACACCGGATGGATCGTCCAGGTCGGCGCACTCGAGAGCGAAAGCGAAGCGCGTCAGCGAATCGAGGCCGCCCGCAGCCAGGCGCATGGCCTGCTCAACAAGGCCGATTCATTCACCGAGCAGGTGGTCGCCAAAGGCGATCGGACGTTGTTCCGTGCCCGTTTTGCCGGCCTTGACCATGATCAGGCCGAAGCGGTCTGCCGCACGCTCAAGCGCAGCGACGTTTCTTGCATCACGGTTCACAACTAAAAGCCTAAACGAATGCCAGGCGGCGTTCGCGAGGACGCCGCCTTTGCCTTGCAAACTTCTCGTCAAGCTTTTCCGGTTAAACCTCAACTGAGCCACTTCTCGGTTCTCAGCGTTTGATGGCGTTCCGGAGTTAGTTGTGATGCGTGCGAAGCAAAACCTCTTTGGCCTCGTTTACCCGGGCAGCGAGGTACGTCGACGGGCCCCCTTGGTCGGGATGCAGTTTCTTCATGAGTGCGCGGTGAGCACGGCCGATCTCGTCACGCCCCGCCCCCGGCTTCAAGCCAAGGATCTGATAAGCCTCCTCGTCCGTCATTTTGCCGCCAAGCGCCGCGCCGCGTTGCCGGCCTGCCGCGTCTCCTTGCGCGTTCTGACGCCCACCGGGAAGCCCGCGGTCCAGATAGCGTTCAAATAACTGACCGCCGAACGTTCCGAACGGCGCCCAGCCTAATAGGCCGGCGCCGAAAAAACCGAGCGGCAAGGCTACCAAAAGCTGGCCCTTGAGGCCGATGATCACGGCAGCCGCGAGCGCCAGCACACCTCCGCCAATCTTGATCGCGCGCGCAAGCACGGCCGGATTGGCCGCACGGAACATTTGCAGCAGCGAATACAGAGCGATAGCGGCGACGGCGCCTGTAATCAGCGTGAGCATGGCTGCAATATAGTTGCAGCGGACGAAAAAAGCATGCCGGTCCTCAACATCCTCGCAGCGCCCGTCAAAAAAGCGAGTTGGCGCCGCGATAACGTACCCTTATCTTCGCAACTGCCGCCAAGCCGAAAGCAAGGGAGCGTAAGCCATGGCCGTGCAGGGTTTGACGACCGTCAAAAGCAGCCATTCGCCACAAGAGACGATGAATCGGCTGGAAGCTGCGGTCAAAGCCAAGGGCTTGACGGTGTTTGCCCGGATCGATCACGCCGAGGGCGCATCGGCCGCCGGGCTTTCGTTGCGGCCGACGGAGGTTCTGATCTTCGGGAATGCCAAAGGCGGCACACCCCTGATGCAATCCGTGCAGACGATCGGGATCGACCTTCCGCTCAAGGCGCTGGTTTGGCAGGACACCGCGGGTGACACTTGGTTGTCCTGGAATGATCCAGCGTGGCTCGCTGCGCGGCACGGCGTAAGCGGAGTTGAAGCCGTGGCGAACAACCTGACGGCTGCACTCAAGGCCATCGCCGAAATCGCCACGGCGAAATAGCTCGCGCTGACCTAAGTCAAACCGCAACTTCCAGACGACCTGAGCCGTCCAGTGCCGGGTGGTCAGGGATGGGTCCGCTGTCAGTTATGCGCAACCGGCGCATAGGGAGAAACCGGGCCCGCCTCCGTCATGACGGGCGGCGCGGCGGCGGCGGTGTCGACCGGCCGGAGCGGGCTATCGTCGTCCAGCATCTTGTCCAGCATGCCCTGGATCGCCGTCTTGGCTTCGTCGGGACCGGTATCACGCATGTCATTATGCTGGAACGAGGTGCGCACCACCGTTATTCCGGCCTTGGCGCAAATCTCGTCGTCGGGAATGACGCCGGGATCAGGCTTGAAGACGGGATCTTTCGAACGGAACGAGATGATCTTGAACCGGCCATCGGTCAGGAAAGGGACGCGCAGATTATCGAGCGTCACGACCTTCTTGATCTGGTCGGGATAGAGCTTGGCGAAATACATCGAGATATCGCCGCCGTTGGAATGCCCGATCATGGTCAGGTGGTCGTAATCGGCGTTGGGTTGGACCTTCTTCAATTCATCGATCGCAAAGCGGATATTGGCGACACCCCGGTGATATTGCGGCAGACGACCGACATACAGTTCGCCGACCTTGGTCACCAGCGGCGCATCGCTATCAAGATCGTGCTGGATGCTTGCCACCATGTATCCGCGGGCGGCGAATAGATTTGCCAGGAAAGAGTATTCGGTGAATTTGACGGTGTTGCCGTGATTAAGGATGGCCAACGGCAACTTGACCAGCCCGGCATCCGCCTGCAATTCGCGATCGCGACGCACAGCAACGTCAACGGCAACCGGCCGATCACCGCGCGACGGATCATGAAACATCAGCGTCTCATGGCGGATCGCCCACTTGCTTGCGGTGAAATAGGCAACCGCGAACACAGCCGACAGGGAAAGTAGAACGGCAATTCCACGTTTCATGTTCGTCCTCGGCGGAACCGTTTCAATTGCCTGAGTTTCAGGCCGAGATACGGCTTCACGCACACTTAATATAATTCACGCTGACGTGACGGAAAGACTAAATATTGGTATTCCGCCGACTGATCATTGTGCGACGCACCAATCCATAGGCAGAAGGCTCTGGGAAAGACCCACCGAACACGCATACAGATGAACGCCCTAGGTCAAAAGCGGGTTCAGATCTTGGGTAAAGCTGCGGTAAAACAAGGCCCTGGTAAACAGGCGATAAGCGGAACCCGAGCAACTCGAGGGGAAATTCGGCGGCTCGCGCGCAATCACCGGCGCATTTCGCCGATAAAAGCTCAGGCTCCGATGATGTCGTGCAGTTCCAGGGGCTTATCGACCTGATTGAACCACTCAGCGCGGTTGGCGGCGCGACGGCGGCCGCGTTCGTCCAGCGGCAATTTGAGTTGGCGCAACAGGCTGGTGACCTCTTCACGCGCCGTCACATGCCCAAGGTTCGGGCGGGCGCCGAGCGTGGCCTCGTCGAGGTCATCAAGCGCCGTCAGGCCGCGTGGGAAGAATTCGCGATACACCACACGCTCGGCAAACCCGTCGACCGAACGAAAGCCGAGCCGCAACGACAATTCGTTCAGCCCGTCGGCCACAAGCTGCTTGTTGCGCGACCCCAGCATCGACAAGCGGTTGCGAACGACAATCCAGTCGGTGCTGACGCCGTCGATCTGGCGGCGCTTGCGCCTGGTATCGCGCACCATTTCCGCATAGTGGCTTTCGCCGGTGACCGAATAGGTTTCGGGATCGACGGTTCCCAGGACATCGAAATCGAGAAAGCTGTCGTTGATCGGCGTGACCAGCGTGTCGGCCATCGAATGCGCCAGCCTCATGAGGTAGCTGTCGGAACCCGGCGTATCGATCACGATGAAATCGAAACTATGTTCGACCACCCTCACCGATTCTTCGAACTGCTCGAATTCGGTTATCTCGTTTTCGGCGATCTGCATGGTCTGGCCGAGCTTGATGCAGCGATGCACCGGAAGCTCGAGATCGATGCCGGTCCGATTCGCCCATGCGCGGCGATTGTTGATGTAGCGGGTGAAGCTTTGCTGCCGGCAATCGAGGTCAATGGTGGCGACGCGCTGGCCGGCTTTCAGCAGAGCAACGGCGATATGCAGGGCCGTGGTGGATTTGCCCGAGCCACCTTTTTCGTTGCCCAGCACAACGACATGAGCCGAGCCCGATTGACCCTGACTAGTCTGGAGCAACATGCTTCGACCCCCCTTTCGGTATCTTCAAATTACGCGCGCGCGCGGTCAAGTTAAATGCGCAAACGTCTCTGCAAATCGAAGCCTCGCCTGCCTTTATGATGAATCGCGCGCGGCTTGCATGAGACAGTGGCATTTTGCAAAGCGTCTATCGCTGCGAATGCCAACTGGACCTCTGCCGCGCTTGGCGGCACGGCACGGAGCTTGGTAGAGTCGGACAGCAACCCGCCCTGCGGCGCCACACGTCCGACGCCCCGCTCCCAAAGATTGAGATCCGATGCCGTCACGCCCCATCATCGCCCGCACAATCCCTGCGCTTCGCCGCGCGCTCGATGATCTTCGTGCGAGGAAAGCCTCGATCGCGCTGGTGCCGACCATGGGAGCACTCCATGACGGCCATGTGTCGCTGGTGCGGCTGGCAAAGCGGCGCGCCAGAAGGGTCGTGGTATCGGTCTTCGTCAACCCGACTCAGTTTGCGCCCTCCGAGGATTTCGGATCTTACCCGCGAACCTGGAAAGCCGATCTCGCCAAGCTGACGACTGAGGGCGTCGATCTGATCTGGAATCCCGACGTCAAAACCATGTACCCGGACGGTTTCGCGAGCCGTATTGTTACGGACGGGCCGGCGTTGGCGGACCTCGAGGACCGCTTCAGGCCGCATTTCTTCGGCGGTGTTGCTACCGTGGTCGGCAAATTGTTTACGCAATGCCGGCCCGATATCGCCATCTTCGGCGAAAAGGATTTTCAGCAATTGCGCGTGGTGGCGCGGATGGCTGCCGACCTTGACCTCGGCGTCAAGGTGGTCGGTTCCAAAACCGTGCGCGAGCGCGACGGCCTGGCGATGTCCTCGCGCAACGTCTACTTGTCGCCGGAGGAGCGCCGCGCCGCGCCGGTTCTGTTCCAGGCCATGAAAGAAACGGCGCGCCGCCTGCGCACCGGAGAGAACGTTCATGCCGCACAGGCCAGCGCCATTGAGACGATCATCGCGGCCGGATTTTCGGTGGATTACTTCGAGGCCAGGCACGCCGAAACGCTGGCGCAGGTCACATCGATAAAGGATGGACCATTGCGCATTCTGGTCGCGGCCAAAATCGGAACCACCCGGCTGATCGATAATATCGCTGTGTGAAGGCCTAGAGTAACCCGAGGTCGCGCAGTTCGCGGCGCATCGGCTCGGGCATGGCCGCAACACCTGACGCGGCCGACTTCGTGAGGTCGGGCGGCGCGGAGGTCGCCTCGAAGTACCGCCATCCCTGGAAGGCCCGCATCGGACGTGGCGAAACTGCGATCACCTTCGGCTGCATCACCAGACGGCATCGGCCGATGCCGTCCCGGTCACGAAAGGGCTCAACGGCGATCAGTTTTTCGCGTGCGGCGATTTCGCCACGGATAACCCAATAGAGCGAGCCCCCAGCGAGCACCTCTTCGATGCGCTTGGGCGTCATCCGTGTGACGTGGATATGATGGGCCGGCTGGCCCTTCTTTTTGGCGGCCTTCATGCGCTCGGCAACCCACCCCTTGAGGTCCTTGATGGAGTCGCAACCGACGCAAAGCTTGATCAGATGAAGCGGCATATTTTCTATATATCAGCGCGAACAGTGGATTTGACATTCGCTATCGGCCTGGACGCAGGTTCGTCAAGCGAATGTCAAAGCCTGCGCACAGGCCTTAAGTTCAGTCGGTGGAGGCGGCAGCCGGCGCCTGAGAGGTAGCCGGAGCTGGCGTCGGCGCCCGGGCAGGTTTCGGCGCCGGCTGTTTCTTGGCCGCCGCCACCGTTGGCGACGCCGATGCCGCCGGCTTGGGTGCCGGCGAAGGTGTAGCGGCCGCTGCTGCCGGCTGACGTGACGCCGATGCCGTCGTCGGTTCCGGCGTCATGATACTCACCGGGGGCGTCGAAGCGGCGCTTGGAAATTCCGCGTTGGTCGGCTTGCCCGTCGGCACGCCCGGAATGAGCGCTGCAACCGGCGGGACAAGCGAGGCTGCCGGCGCGTTCCAGCCGATCGAATGCCGCCCGATCAAGCCCTCATAGGTCTGTTCGCTGATATTGGCCGAGACCTGACGGCTGTCCGTCAGGGATCTGAACGCGGCACAGTTGGTCGGCGTGCAATGCTCGCGAACCGCAAGCACCTCGGCCATCAGCCCATATCGGTCGTGCTCCACCGCGCGGCGCAGCGCCTCGAGTTCGGGTGTCATGTTCTTGTTGGCGGCCGCTACGTCGCCCAAACTGGTCAAGCGGGTGATTTGGCGGGCGGCGTAAGAAAGTGCTGCAGCCGTGGCCTCGGGGGAACCGAACACGGCCCTTTCGCAGGCGGATAAAACCAAATCTCCGGCCAGATCGTCGACGCAAGCGAGCGCCGGCAGGCTCGCTGTTGCCACTGAAGAAGAACGGCTGTCCTCGGTTGCGCCGGAACCACCTGAACCTAAACCGCGGGTAGTTGCGGCGAGAGCAACCCCAACGGCCAACAGCGTGATGATTGTCAGCGCACCGTTCGCCACCGACTTTTCGGCCCGAAACAAAGTGATGAGCACAATGACGGCGAAAAACCCCGCCGTGGCCACCGTCAGCCACATCGGAAATGCGGGAGAACGCCACATTTGATCGAGCGTGTTGGCCCAGGCCCAATTCATGCGCGATGTCCCTCGAGTGTGCCGGCAGAAACTAAAGGACAATAGCAATAGCTAGCGCAGCCTGGTTCGAAAATCCGCATGGCGGAATGGAGCCATGACGCTGGATTCCAAAACCGCTACACGAGCTTGACCAGCAACCTACTTCTGCGAACCGGGCCTTTTGACGGCGGATAAAGCGGAACTCTGCTTCATCACACGGTGTGACGCGTCAAGAAAGTGCGAGCTGACTTTCCTTGGCCACACGTTCGAACGCCTCGGTGGAGCTTTTGATCCGGTATTGGCAGTCGTCTCCGTCGGTCGGAAGCAGGCGGATCACTTCGTAGGTTCCGCTCGCGGCCGGACGTGCAACGTTGCTGGCGGTAAAATAGACGGTCTCTCCGACCCTATATTTATGGCTCAACGCCCTCTCCATTACGCAAAACGTCAGCTACCGCCTTCGGTCCCGCTTGCGTCGGCTGACTGAAACAATCGGCTGTATAGCACGCGGCCAAACTTTTTGGCCAGCGCGATCCGCACATGGCAAATGCGATAATTTGGCAGGGTTTTCAGTTAGATAAACGGCCGGCGCAGGCATATTGGCCGTCCTGCGTGAGCGGCCCGGACAGCTGGCGGTCACGCCTTGGAACCAGAGGTTCAAACAACAAAATAATACCGCCGGGCGTTGTGCTCCAGGCGGTCAAAGAACTCCTTTTTCCGAAAATCAGGCCGTGTGCGGCAGCTTCCCGTCGGGGCTCGCGTGATCAACCGCCTTTGGCAGCTGCTGCGCCAGGATCTGGGTGATCTGATCGACTGGAATGTTGTACTTGGCGGCGAGTTGCTTGACCGTGTCGCTGCCCAGCACCTGCTGAAGCTGCTCTGCGGTGATTGGCAGGTTCTGTCCGTTGCCAAGCCACGACTTCACCTGGTCGCCAAGACCCGCCTGCTGCAATTTGGCGACAATGGCGTTCAGACCTCCCTGCCCGCCGTTGCCCATCACTTCGCTCAGCACGGCAGGCAGCACAGCAGCCCCCAACTGGCCGAGCGCGCCTTTGAAAGCCGGTGAATTTTCCAATGAATCAAGAATTCCCATGATCAAACCCCTTTGGGCTGGATAGCGAAACCCGCGCGGCGATTCAGACCGCTTTTACCGGTTCCGGTCAAGCGTCGAATCAGACGGACGGAATGGATTCGACGCCGCCGCTCACCCGAGCGACCAATCATAAATCCATCACATCAGAGCGATCTGGGAATCGCGTATCAGCGGGTGCGAGATGGAGGAATCGTTTCTACATCAGGGGCTTTTGGACTGATGTCGCCGGACGGCACGATTTCATCGGCCTGCAATTTAAAGCTAGCAGCCTTCTCAACCAGCAATGCCGCGAGTTCAGGGTTCCCCGTGGCGCGAGCAAAACTCAAAAGCGCCAACGCCTGACGCGACAAATACGCTCTTCCGACCATCGTGCACCCCCAACAAAGAATTGCGCGGGCTTAACGATCGCAAGGGCAATCAGTTTCATTAAAAGTGTAAATGTGAACTCGGCGGGTTCCAGGCGGATAGAGAAAAAATAGCCTGGAACCGCCGCGTCAATTCGAATCAGGCCGTCTCGAATTTCTCAATGACGATCGTCTCCGCAAGTCCGGCTTTGGTCCATTCCGCAAAAGCCGGCAGCGCGATCATCGTGTCCATGTAGCGTTGGGTCTCTTTCGTCACCGCGATCGCATAGGTGCGGAAGCGATGCACCACCGGCGCAAACATGGCATCCGCGGCGCCAAAAGCGCCGAACAGGAACGGCCCCGACTGCCCATAGCGTTCGCGGCACTCGCCCCAGATATCCTGAATGCGCGCGATGTTGGCGCGAGCCTCCGCCGACAGTTCGATCGCGCGAACGGGCCGATGCAGGTTCATGCCGCATTCGTTGCGAAGCGCGGCAAAACCGGAATGCATCTCGGCCGAAACCGAGCGCGCGTGCGCGCGGTGGGCGGGATGTTCGGGCCACAGCCGCTTTTCCGGAAAATGCTCGGCGACGTATTCAATGATTGCAAGCGAATCCCAGATGGTGACGTCGCCATCGACCAGTATCGGCACCTTGCCGGAGCAGGAGACGTCGAGAATCCGCTGCTTGTCGGTGGGGCCTGTGTAGAGCGAGATGAAAACTTCCTCGAACGGAATATTGTTGGCGCGAAGCGCGAGCCATGGCCGCATCGACCACGACGAATAATTCTTGTTGCCGATCACGAGCTTCAAGGTCATTTCGAAATTGCTCCCCTGAGCTGTAAGTGTGCCATGCCGCCCGGCGCGCTTTCAAGGCGCTGCGGTGAGATGCGAAGGTTGGAATTGGACCACTATCGTGGCAGCATCCGTGCGCCTTCAACAGGGACAACATATGCGCGCTTATCTGGTTGATATCCTGGCGGTCGGCTTTTTCGTGCTGGAATGGACAGTGTATGCGTTCACCCTCGAACACAGCGCCTATGGGCGCAACAGCCTTTCGGCCCGCATGCATGTCTATCGCGAGGTGTGGATTCGCCGCTTGCTCGACCGCGAAGCTCGCATGGTCGACATGCAGATTCTGGGCTCCTTGCAGAACGGCACCGCCTTTTTCGCTTCCACCAGCCTGATCGCGGTCGGTGGCGCACTGGCGCTGCTACGCTCCACCAGCGAAGCGCTGGCCGTGCTGAAGGCGCTTCCGATCGACATCAGCCCGCCGCCGGCGCTGTGGGAAATCAAATGCGTCGGGCTGGTCCTGATTTTCATCTATACGTTCTTCAAATTCGCCTGGGCTTACCGGCTGTTCAACTACGTCGCCATTCTGCTCGGGTCGATGCCGCCGGCGTCGCAACGCGACACGCCGCAGGCTGAGGCGCATGTTATCAGGACCACGCGATTGTTCGAGGCGGCCGGCCGGCATTTCAACCGTGGACAGCGCGCGTTCTTTTTCGCACTCGGCTATCTCGGCTGGTTTGTCAGTCCCTGGGTTTTATTTGCCACGACCGCGGCGGTGGTGATCGTCACCTGGCGCCGGCAATTCGCCTCCAGCGCCTGGCAGGCGATGGGCAGTTGATCTTAAGGCTCGACAGGCTTTGCCGCCGCTCACTCAGCGATCAGGATTTGGCAAGCGCCGAAAACACCAAGTCGGGCGCGTGCGCAATGACGGCCAAGAGCGCCCTGGCGGGACCGCGCGGCATCCGCTTGCCCTGCTCCCAGTTGCGAATGGTCTCGACGGGAACGCCTAGCCGGCTTGCGAATTCCATCTGCGTCAGGCAGGCGCGGCGGCGAAGATCGCGCACCGCGGGCTGCGTTCCTCCCTCAGTTGGCGTGGCCGCGGTGGAAACCACAACCGCGCTTGCCAGTGGAGCAGCGGCGTACAAGACCGGCGCCAGCGGAAACTCCTGGCCGTCTCTCAATTCGACGATTCGTCCATCTGCCTTTAGCCGAAGGCGCTGCATTCTCGCCTCATCTGACGTGCATTGCGGGCCACGAGCTGGAAACCCAGGGCCCTCGATGGTCCGAAGTGTGCGCGATGCGCGTTAAGAGTCGATTAACGATACTTTTTACCTGGCTGGAGCTCGCCCGTTTGACAGACATTCCAAAGTCATCTGAGCTTCTTCTCATGTTCCGAAGCAATTCGTCGTTGCTTCGACGACGACGCCGAGGCCCAACCACATCGCTGTCAGGTATCATGATCTGGCTGGCGCTCGCCGCGACAGCGCAAGCAACCGAATGCCCGCGTCCGGATGCGCTCGGCACGTCGCGGATTCTGGCCGTGGATGCCAAGGCGACGCCGCGGGTCGGGCTGCAAAGCTTTCCGCAGACGCTACCGCTTGCAGATCACGAGGTGGTGCTGACCTTCGACGATGGCCCCTGGCCTGCCACAACCACGCGGGTGCTCGCTGCGTTGTCCCACGAATGCGTGCGCGCAACCTTTTTTCTGATCGGAAAATCGGCGTCGGAAACTCCGGGCCTCGTTCGCCAGATCGTGGCGCAGGGCCATACCGTCGGCCATCACACCTGGTCACATCCTTACGCAAAGCGGATCAGCCTGGAGGCGGCGACGCAAAATATCGACCGTGGCATCTCGGCGGTAGAAACGGCACTGCACGGAACAGCAACGACGACACCGACCACGCCGTTTTTCCGCTTCCCATACTTTGAATCGACGAGCGCGACGCTCGATCTCCTGCAATCGCGAGGAATCGTGGTGTTTGGGGCCGACCTTTGGGCCAGCGACTGGAACAGAATGACACCGCGGCAGGAATTGAAGCTGATCACCGAGCGGCTCAAGGCCGCCGGCAAGGGAATTATCCTGTTCCACGACACCAAAGCCCAGACGGCTGCGATGCTGCCGGCTTTCTTGCGCTATCTTCGCGACAACGGGTATCACATTGTCCATGTCATACCGGCCGAACCCGCCGCCGCCAGCAAGCACTGAAGTAGATGTAAAGATGTGTGGATGTTCCCGAATTCAGGCCGCATTCATATTGCGGTATGTCATGATGGATACGGTCTTCAAGCATGGGTGACGGAAACTCTTTCATGGGCGGGGTACGGGTTGGCGTTCGGTTAGGGCGAACCGCTGTGGCTTTTGGTCTCCTCGCCGGCTTTGCCGCCCATGCTACCGCAGCCGCCGATTGCCCGGGCCATCCGAACGCGCTCGGAACGTCGCGCACGCTGGTGGTCGATCCACGGGAACATCCGCTCATCGGCACCATGCAATATCGGGAAACGCTGCCGCTTGCCGATCATGAGGTGGTGCTGACATTCGATGACGGACCACTGCCGCGCAACAGCAACAAGATTTTGGACATTCTTGCCGCCGAATGCGTGAAGGCCACCTTCTTCACCATCGGCGAGATGGCCCGGTTTTCTCCCGAGGGCGTGCGCAAACTGCTCGAGGCCGGCCACACCATCGCCACGCACACCCAGACCCACCCCTTGAACATGAATCGCATGCCGATCGAGCGCGCCAGGCAGCAGATCGACGACGGCATCGCGTCAACGAAGGCGGCGCTCGGAGATGATGCTGACGCCGTAGCGCCATTCTTCCGAATCCCGGGGCTGATGCGGGCCGACAATGTAGAGAAATATCTCGGCGAACAGGGAATCCAGGTCTGGAGCGCTGATTTTCCCGCCGACGACTGGCGGCATATTTCGTCCTCGCGCGTCTATGATCTTGCGATCAGCCGGCTCGAGGCCAAGGGAAAAGGCATTCTACTGCTCCACGATATCCAGGCACGCACCGTCGCGGCGCTGCCTCGAATTCTGGAAACCTTGAAGGCGCGCGGCTATCGCATCGTCCATGTGGTGCCCGCGACGGCGGAGCGGCCGGCAACGCCGACCGAACCGCAGGAATGGTTGTTGCACCCCCCACCGGACGCGATCGCCAAGTGGCCGCAGGTCCCGAATTTTGTTTTCGCCGATCTCGGCGGCCTGCCCGTCCCCGCATGGTCAGAGTTCGAGGCGACGGAAGAGGTGCCGATGCTGCGTCAGGCATCTCTGTCCGGCATCTCCTGGCCCGAACCGCCAGAGTTCGCGCCGGAAAACGCGGCTGCGACGCTCCCTACCCCGGCGCCGAGCCTGTTCGAAGTCCAGGGCAATCTGGATGTCGCGCTACGAAACGCCGCGCGTGGTTCGCATCGCGCACAGCCTATCGCCTCAAACACGCGCGAAGCCAGCAACAGGCGGCTCTCGCGGCGGGGACAACGTCTAGCGATGGTCCACACGGCGCGGCTTGCCCATGCGGCGGGGGATCAAGACCATAGCCGCGCTGCCAATGCTTCGCGGCAAACAACCCGCCGTGGCCCGGTCAAGCGGCTGGTTCAGGTCAGGAAGCGACGCGTCTGACGCTTAGTTTACGATCTTCGACACGCATAACAGCACGATCAGTGCAAGAAAAAGCAGATCAATATAGGATTTCATCTCGCCGGCCTGACGCAGGCCGGAGACTTCGTTGACGACAAGTTTGCGCTGCGAACTTCCGGAGTGTCCATCGCCAACAGCCGCTGCAAGACGGCGGGTTTCGACTTCAAGACGTTCTATCCGCTGATAGAAATAGAACGAGCGTAGCGCGGAAACCGCCCTCATCGCGGCATAGATCAGCACCAGGACTGCGGCGATGGCACGCTCGTTATATTTGTCCAGGAGGTTGAGGCCATAATAGACCAGTGCCAGGAAGAGGAAGTTGGAGGCAAACCGATAGGCATAGCTCAGGAACTTCATGTGCGTCATCCATCCGATGCAAGCATGGACACCTGGAGCGAATTGCCCCTGGGGAAGGGAATTTCTCGATCGACCGAAAGACGATGCAACCGGTGCAGGCCATACATCGGCATCGTGACACGGTGGCAATAGGCGCTTTGTGCCAGCGCTCGAATCTTGGGATTTACGGCATCTATTTACCCATGCAGCGCCCGTGGCTTCAAGCCTGATACCGACTATCCCCAGCCGGATTGGGTGTCTCTCGGCCGACGATGAAAAGCAAACCAAGGTTGATGCAAAGCAGCAGGACGACCTACGCACAGCGTGTTGATCATGGCGGTTTCGGCTGCTGATTCCGGCGCGAACCAACGCGCTCGAATTTTCCCCCCAACCAGTAGCTTTCGCTGCGGTTCCGTATAACAATTGACGGCGCGAGGGGCGAAGTGAGTACGGACTGGGATATCCAACGCATTGCGCGCATGGTGCTGATTGTCGCCGTCGCGGCGCTAGGCATCTGGATGCTGAGCGCGCTCCTGTTGGCGTTTGCCTGGGGCGGTGTGCTTGCCATCGCAACTTGGCCCGTGCGGGAATGGCTAGCCAGCAAGAGAATGGGGAATGTCGCGATCGCGACGCTGCTGACGCTGGTTTTTGCGGCGGTGTTGCTGGTTCCGCTGGTCGTTCTCGGTGTCGAGGCGGTCGAAGCCGCACGTCATATCGACGCGAAATGGCTGGTCGATCATTCGAAGGACGCGCTCGTCGCAGCGCAGGCGTGGCTGAACGATTTGCCCTACATTGGCCAGAAGGCATCCGCCTGGTGGCAGGATAACGTGACAAAACCCGGCGCTGTCACCACGCTGCTCAGTACGTTGCTAGTACCCGGAATCATTGATCCGCGAAACGTGCTTTGAGACGTTTTTGGTGGACTTGGGACTTGGTCCAGACGAACGGTTTGGCGTCGGCGTTGTAGTCATTAATGAATGCATCGATGT
>Ga0116129_1000228_pt1 | contig 40155 bp, 25 predicted proteins | sample June2015DPH_17_2_FD_89732 | JGI IMG/M metagenome (GOLD analysis project Ga0116129, IMG submission 89732) | Peatland microbial communities from SPRUCE experiment site at the Marcell Experimental Forest, Minnesota, USA - June2015DPH_17_10 | ecosystem: Environmental > Terrestrial > Soil > Wetlands...
CAGTGCAGTTGAGACCCTCCTATCCGGCGCCGTTCTGGGCTATTATCGTGCCCAGGATTGCCGGTGGGCCTCCGGGCACCGATGCTGATTTCATCCGGTTGTTGACTACGGGAATCTCGCGCACCGGCAGTCCTCCGAACCCGCCGATGCCGCCTTTTCGGATGACACGCCCGGACGCCGAGGCCGTGCTCGCTTACCTTAAATCGCTAGGCGGGTAGATGTGAGATCAGGCGGCGGGCTGGCGTAGCGGGTATGTTTTGCGGGCGCGGGGGTCGGGAGATAATTGCGCGCCCACCACTGCCAGTGCGCCCTTGATCATCTCGTCTTCGACGTCGAGGGACCAACCGACGGGACAAGTATATTGCTCGCGAATCACTTGCGACTGGTACAGATCGAGACGCACGTTTTCACGGGTGGGGATGTAGAGATTGTGTTCGCCGAAGTAGCCGAAAACCATAGCCGGGCCGCCGCGCTCCCGCAGGGCTTCCTTGATCCGCATGCCGATTTGCGCGAGGGGCTCGCCTTGGATCGCCAGGAAGGTAAGCTTGCCAATTTTCGCGCCGAGCACTTCTTCAAAACGGCAGGGGAATTTGCGCGGCTGGGGTAGCTCCTTGACCAGGAACTCCTCGTCGGTGCAAACATAATCGGAGATCTTGGTGGGGAACGGAATGCCCTTTTTATAGTGCGTCATCAGGGCGCGAATCCAGTTGGTGTCGCGGGCCGGATCGGGAAAAGCTCTGAAGCCGAGATCGAGCGGCACGCCCTTTGCCAGCTCCTGTGCCCGCTTGTAAGGAATGGGCGGAGCGAGCGGCAGGTCGAGCACTTTGAGACGGCTTTCCAAGGGTCCGGTGACATCTTCGAGCGGACCACTGGCGATCTTGAGCGCGATCTCGGCCAGCTCATGTCCGCGGGATTTGCAGGACGCGAGCGGATCCGCGCCCTCTGGCGCGAAGGTGTACTGATTGCCACCGCAGGCATCGGCATAGATCGCGGTCGAGTCCGGAATGCGGGCTTCGATTTCTTCCATGGCGAAGCCGGGGTGGGAGGCTCCATACATGTTTCGCGGGCCGAGCTGGGGATGGGTGGGGTGGTTGAACAGCAAGGCCCGCGTGCGGCTTCCGACTTGCACCTTGAGCAACTGCATTTCGTAATCGGGCGGATAACTCAACTGGGCGCTGGTGAAATAGCCGTAGCCGTTGCCGAACAGGAGGGTCGCCGGACCTTCCTCATTGCGAATGGCTTCTTTAATGGCGCCAAAAATTTTATCGGCGAGTTCGCGGCCGTAATCGAAATTTTCCGCCACGATCTGAATCGGGCCCTGATGATTGTGGGTCGCGAGCAGGACCAGAAATTCGGGGCCAATGCCGAGCTCCCGCTGGCAGCGTTCGCGCAAAATGGGCGTGGCGACGTCCAGGCAGTTGAACGGGTAATTCACGATCGCCATGCGGCGCACGCCGTCGTAGAGCGTCATGGCACGCGAGATGAGGCGGGCGTAGGCGACGGGGGGATTGGGGGTATCGCCGCTGGCGCACACGCGCGGCCGGTCCGGAGTCACATCCACGCGGCCGGTGCCCACATTCATGCGCTGGAACGTCTGGCCGGCAGCGGACTGGGCTAGCACGGCCATCGCTTTGAAGACATCTCTGCGGCTAATGGGATTGCTCATGGTTGGGTTGGGGATGAAGCTTGCCGGTCCAGATGGCGAGACGTATGACGGCGGTATCGATCATGCGGTTCCCGGCGCCCACTTCGAGATAAGAACCGATCTGGCTGGCCCCATAGCCACCGTCGACGGCGGCTTTGATGGTGGGCACATAGCCGAGATTCTTATTGGTGTAGCCGGCGAAGATGATGGGGAAATCGCGCACGCGCTCCCGCATATTCATTTGAAAATCGACGAAAATTTCGCAAGGCACGCCGACGTAGGCGAACTCGCGGCCAAGCAGCATGGTGGTCACGGGCGCCTCATAGGGTCCGCGCGTGGCGGCTTCGATATGGAGACGGGCGCTGAGGGTGAGGTGCTGCGGGTCTGTGGCGGCGAGCACTTTCTCGTGATCGAAGCGAGCCTTAAATTGCAGCGTATCGCGGGCGATGCGCAGCTCGGTATCGGGCACGGTGTGCGGCTTGATGCCGGCGGTGACGCGGATAACTTCGCCGGCGAGGGTGCGCCCTGTCTCGCGCATCAATCCGACGGCGTCCTCAATCAAAGGCGTTTTGTCGTAATAGGGATTGATGTTCCCTGCCCCGCCCTGCACGAACAGACAGACCGCGCCGGGATACGCGGCTTCGACGACGCGGCGCATTTCGCCGGGATAATCGGCGGAATATTGCAGATTCTCGGGCCCCAGCACGACGGCATGGCAGGCGTAATTCACCAGCACGGCGATGGGCGCGCCGTCTTCTCCATCGATGCGCAGCACGTAAACGGTGGGATCGACGGGCGAGGTGGGAATGCGCGTCTCATTGCGCCACAACATTTTCCCCTGGCCTTCCTCCATATCGTACAAGCGGTTGTGGCCGATGCGGACGGAACCGGTTCCGATGCCGATGCGCGCGGGGCGTCGCGACTTCCAGGCACGCTCGATTCCGGAGGCGATATCGCCGGCCATTGCGGTCTGCCAGGCTGGAGGCTGCTCCAGGGGCAAAGGACCGGAGTGGGTATGGCTGGCGTTGAAAATCACATCCTCAATTCCGGTGGAGGATTTCACGCGGGCGCGGATCTGATCGAGCTGCGGAACGGGCAGCACGCCGACCAGATCGAGCGTGACCAGCGCGATAGCGCGGTCCTTCCCTTCAAACACCAGGACGTTGGCGTGAAGCGGATCCAGGACGCCGGTGGAGACGCCGACGCGGGCGCCGTAGCCGCCCATCTCGATTCCAAGCGGCGGGTGCAGCTCAACAGACGCCGCGCCTACTTGCAGATCCTTAGCATTAGCCAGCGAAAGGAGCGTAACGAAGAGGAACAATCTCATAACTTACCTTTCACGGCTTATCGGGAACGTCCCGCAGCTTGCCGAGCTGCTCATAAAACCACACCACGGCGCGGTCCACCATGCTTTCCCCGGCGCCGACTTCGATGTGCGTCTGATAGTCGGCTCCGTAGCCGCCCTGCATGGCCGCTTCGATGGTAGGAAGGTAGCCGGCCCACTTGCCTTCGCCGCTGAACGAGTAGCCGAATAGAAACGTGTTGGCCAGCGGCGATTGATCGCGCAGGTTCATCTGGAACCTGACGAAAGGCTCGCCGGGCATGGCCAGGATGCCGACATCGTTGTTGAACATCAGGCGCGTGACTTCCGTGGGGACGCGCGCGGAGGGATCGAAGCGATCGGCGAAATCGTAGGTTTGCTGCGAGACTCGCAGGTCGAACGGCTGCGGCTTGGGAGGCTTGGTTTCCATCCCTTTGAGGACGGCATCGGCCACCGATTCGCCGGTTTTCTGGGCGATGGCATAGGCGTTTTCGGTGACCGACATTTTGTCGTCGTAAGGGTTAATATCGCCGCCGGCGCCAGGAATGAAATAGGCCACCGCGCCCGCGCCAAGCTGGTGTTCCAGACGACGGTACATGTAGCCGGGCCAGTCCGCGCTGAAATCGAGATTATCGGGGCCGAGCACCACCGCGTGGCAGGCGTAATTGACCAGCAGCGCGAGGACGCGGCCGTCTGCGCCAGTGAAGCGGAGGAGTCCGATATGCGGGTCGACGGGATGAGTGGGCAGGCGGTCGGCATCGCGCCAGAACATGGTGACAGAGCCGTCTTCATTCACTTTGCGGCGGTTGTGTCCGATATAAATCGAGGCTTGTCCCACTGAAAATTGCGCCGGCTGGTAGTGCGATTGGGCCTGCTTCAGCGTGCTGAGAACTTTATCTTCCATGGTGTGAAACCAGGGATCGCTTTCCGGGTCCTGGCGGTTCTTTGGAACCGGCGCCGAATGGTCATGGCTGGCAATTTCGAGCAAGGTGGAGATGCCGAGGGTTTCGCGCGCCTCGCGAACGATGCGCGGGGACGCGATCTGCACCAGGTCGAAGGTCACGATGCCGAACTGGCGGCCGGCGGAGCGGATCAGCAGGACTTTGGCCAATACCGGATCGTGAACACCCTTGCTGACGTCCTTGCGCGCGCCGTAACCGCCCATGGGATAGCCGATGGGCGCGGTAATCTCGACGGTCGCGGTCGCCACGTCGAGATCCGCCGCGCTGACGGCGCACAACAGAAGCAAATTAAGCGACAGGGCGTTTTTCATAGGAGATACCGGAACGCACGGCATGCAACCCGCGGCGGCGCGGATCGTTGGCGTACTCGGTGGGCGCGCATCCAACCACTTTGCGGAAGACCCGCGCGAAATAGGCCGGCGTCGAGAATCCGCAGGAGTCGGAGACGCTGCTGATGTTGTTCAAAGGGTCCAGCAGCAGGCGGCGGGCAAATTCGATGCGCCGCGAAATCACGTATTCGCGGAAGGTCATGTGGATCATGCGTGGGAAGGTGCGGCTCAAGTGGCCGGTCGAGACGCCCAACGCTTTGGCGGCGTCGGAGAGCGACAGCGGCTCGGCGTGCTGGCCCAGTTTCAAGCGGCGGTCCACCATCTGCTGCACGCGGGCGATCACTTTTTCATGTTTGCCGACCGACAGGCCGCGGATTTCCCCGGCGAAGATCTCGCTGGCGTCCAGGAAAGCGGACTGGATATCGAACACGGTCACGGCCCGAACCAGCTCCTGTTGCGCGTCGGCGCGGGCTCGGGAAACGCTCTCCGGATCGCAGCCGGCTTTCAACGCAGTGAAGCACAGCGACTCCAGCGCCGACGAAAACAAGTTGCGTTGCGCGGCCAGCGCTCCGTCACCCAGCCTGCGATTGGCGAGCAACGGCAAAGATCGCAACACCAGGCGCGCATCTTGAATCCGCTGTGCAGCCAGATGGGCGCAAGCGGTCTCGATCTGCGTGGTCAGCTCCAGCAGAGTGGTTGTGCTATCGCCGCACGTCACCACCGGATCGTCCGAACCAGCGAGCGCGAGCGAGGCTTCGTGATAGGACTCCGCCAGATGCTGCCAGCCGCCTTTCAATCCGCCAATACCGATTCGCACACCGATATTGGACCGGTTCGAGATCTCGTATAAGATCTTTTCGGAGAGCGAACGCGCCCGCAATCCCGTCGAGGGTCCATCGGCGATATCGCGAAAAAAAACGCACAGGCCGCGCCGCTCCAGGTAAGCCACCGTCATCTGTTTGGTTCGTTCGGCCAGTTCTTCCACCGCGTGCAGCGCGCTGGTGAACACCACGTCATAAGAACCGGCGGAACCCGATTCCGCTTCGTCTTGCAGCTTGATCACCATCACCCGGTTCGGCGGCTGGATGAAACCGAGCTGCTTCATCAGTTGCAGCAGCCGTCCGCGATCTTGTCCCTCCGGCTGGAGGATCATGTAGGCGAACTCCTTGGCGGCCAACTGGCGCGCGCGCAGTTTTCCACGCTCGGCCTTGACCGTATCGCCCAGGCGGCTCCACAAGCGGGCCAGAAAATCCGCAAAAAGTTCCAGAATACGAACCGTATTCTGGATGTCGACATCAGAAACGACCGGGACTTCGCGATACGCGTTTTCAAGTTCGCCGAGTTCGATATATTTCAGACCCTGCACATCTCTCGCGACCCGTTCGAAGCCTGCCTTCGAAGGGCTTTCCGTCAGGACTTGGCCACTGTATAACGTGGCGATGTGGCGTCCGTCGGCCATCACTGGAACGGCAATGTCGGTCAGTCCGGCATGGCAGCGATAGACCTGCGCCCGTCCGTTCACGCCGACCCGTTTCTCCGCCGCGTTCTCGCACACGCCGCAGGATTCAGCGGCGCGCTGGCCATAATCGCTGACGATGTTGCAGAACCTCTGGCTGGCGTCCTGGCGGTCCCACTGGAGATAGCGCGAACAGGGCGCTTTTGCCGCCTGGGTGGTACCGATCACATGCCGCTGGCCGTCCTGCGCGTCGACCCAGGTGATGTCGACGCTTCCGGTGGCGCAGGATTTGCTGATCATTAAGATCAGGAATTGAATGAACTCGACATCTTTAGAGAACTCATTCATGTAAAGCTGCTGCTCATCGAGCGGCATGAAATCGATTCCGGGTGCAGTCGCCATAGCAAAACCTCTTTTCTAGTACTGTAGCGCCCACCCCGCCTAGAACGCCAGCCGCAGGCTCAACTGGATCTGCCGCGGTGAGTTGAACTGGCTAGTGATCGCGCCGAAGGTCGGGTCCTGAAGGCCTGTATCGGGTTGCGAGAATTCCACCGTATTCGTCAGATTGAAGGCTTCCGCGCGAATTTGCAGATGGAGTCTTTCTTTGATTGGGACATCCTTATAGAGGGAAAAGTCCAGGTTTTCCAATCCCGGTCCATAGAGGTTGCCGAGATTCCGGCCGACGTTGCCGAAGGTGTAGGGGGCGGGCTGCGAGAAATCGCCCGTGTTGAAATATTTATTGAGCCGGCTCTCCGGCGAACCGCTGAGGCCGGCGTACTGCCCGTTGGTGTTCGGCCGCAGGTATCCGCTGCCGGATTGCGAAGTGTCGGTGGTGCTGAGCGAAAGCGGAATCCCTTTCTGAAGAGTCAGGATGCCGGTAACCACCCATCCGCCGAGGATTCCATTGACCGGACGGGACCAGTTTGAGCCGAAGGTCCTGCCGTGGCCGAAGGGAAGAGCGTAGGTATAGGAAAAGACCAGCCGCTGCGGAACGTCCTGATCGGAAACCGCGTAATCGGCTCGCCGGTCGTAGGCGTTCTGATGGCCGGTGGCGGGTTCGAGGAAGCTCTCTGTCCCGGACCCGTCGTCGAGCAGCTTCGAGTAGGTATAGGACATCACGAAAGTGAGTCCATGCGAGAAACGCTTTTCGAATTTCAGCAGGAGCGCGTCATAGTTCGAGAAGGCTTCGTCGGGTTGAAACACATCCACCGAGGCATACTGCGGGAACGGAGCCAGCAGGTGTCCGGCGGTGGTCGTGGTGGTGGACAGAGTCCCCGTGCCGATGACCCCGTAAAATGGATTCGCGACGGTCTGTGAGACCTGCGGTCCAAGCTGGCTGGGCATCAACTGCGACAGGTAGTAACCTACGTCAGGCAGGTGATTCCCATGCATGCCGTCATAAGTTGCTTCGAACGCCATCGATTTGCCGAGCTGTTGCTGGAGAGTGACGTTCCACTGCTGAACGTTGGGAGTGAGCTCCTTTGGCTGGTAGTAGGAAATGGCCAGGCCAGCGTTGGCATTGGCAGTCAGCGGGGCGCCCAGTCCGAGTGGCGGAATTAATCCGTTGGGAAAGGGATTGGAGATGTTGCCGACCGTGGTGGCTCCATTAATGGTGCTGACAAACGGAGTGGTTTGCGAGTATCCCGTGCCGACGTTGCCCGAAGCATCATATGGATTGGGCGCATAGAAGATGCCGTACGCGGTTCGCAGCACCAGGCTATCGGTCAGCCGATAGGAAAGGCCGACGCGGGGCGCGAAATCGTGCTGATTCATGATGTAGGCGTTGCGCTGGCTGCCGCTCGCGAATTGGAATCCGCCCATCAGCGGCAGGCTCGGCACGGCGGAAGCAAGGGGCGACGCTATGTTGGGATTGAACCAATTGTAGTTATTGTGCTCTTCCACCATCGGGAACTGGAGGTCCCATCGCACGCCGTAGTTCAACGTCAGCCGTTTGCCGATGTGCCAGTCGTCCTGCACGTAATAAGATTGCCACCAGCTATGTGCGATCGAGGGAACAGACAGGTTGAGACCTGACGAGCTCGACGTATCGGCCAGCCCCAGCAGCGCGTCCGCAACGGAACTGCCGGCCGTGGTCGATGCCGCCAACGCGTTCGGCCCCTGGGTAAACGTCCGCGAAAACGCCAGCTTCAGGTCGCCGCCTGTATTGATGAAGCGATCGGCGTAATCCCGCCGGATCATGGCGCCGAATTTGATGGCGTGATTGCCTGTGATGTGACTCAGGCTGATGACGCCCACATTGGTATTCTGCTGGCCGGTCTGGGTGTTCGAACTTCCGCCGAAACCTTCCGAGGTGCCGGTCAGATCCGAAAACGTCAAGCGGGGAAACTCATGTTCCTGAACGCCATCGACCACATTCGACGGGAACCCCAGCGCCTGGATGTTGTAGCCCAGACTGCCCGGGATCTGTCCAAAGAACAGGTCGTTGAAAGCATAGCGGACTTCCGCGACCCAGGTCGGACTGATCGTGTACAGATACCCGGCCCGGTAGCTGTCCGGATCGGTCGGATAATGAAACTGCACCGGATCGCCCACCGTGCCATACACGTTCGGATTGGTCAATGTCCGATCGTCCTTCGCATAGGTGAAATAAACCTTCTGGTTATTCCCGATCATTTGATCGAGGCGCACGTCGACACGATTATCGTCCAGCGTCTGCGTATAGGTCTTATTGAAATTCGATGCGTTGGTGAAAGGTAATCCGGGATTAGTCGGCTGCGGAAAGAGCCCGATAAAGTTTTGCGCGATCGAGTTGATCCGGTTGGAGGGAATCACATTTCCCGGGAACGGCATGCGCGTGTAGGTGCCATTGGCGCCCATCGCCGTTGTCGCCGGATCGTAGATGGTGATCGGAACGCCCGCGGCGGTCTCATACTGGCTGAAATTTCCCTGCCGTTCCAGATCCGTCGGCACGCTGGTGGTGAACGGAATGGCGTCCAACTGCTTCAGATCCTCCCAGCTCACGAACATGAATGTCCTGTTCTTGCCGTTGTAAACCTTGGGAATCGAAACCGGACCGCCGAACGCAGCTCCGAACTGGTTCCGCTTGAAACTGGCCAGCGGGATGGCGTCGAGATTGCTGAAGAAGCCGTTGGAATCCATCACGCTGTTGCGCAGGAAGTCGAACCCGACTCCGTGATAATCGTTGGTGCCGGACTTCGTCACGATATTGACAATGCCGCCGCCCGATCCGCCATATTCAGCCTGCATGGCATTTGTTTGCACTCTGAACTCTTCCATTCCTTCCACGGTAGGAAAGATGGCCACGGCGCGAAACTCACCGGTGCTGCCCTCAGGGATCGTATCCGGCGTGCCGTCCAATAGAATCTCGTTGGTGTCGCCGCGTCCGCCGCTAATCGAGAAATTCGGCGCCCGGTTAAACGGCTGGGCGGCATTGACGATCTGCCGATTCGGGATCACTCCGGGGGCCAGCACGGCAAGCGTGAACGGTTGCCGCTCGTTCAGCGGAAGGTCGCCCATCAGTTCCGATTCGAATACCGCGCCGGTCGAGGAACTCGATGTCTCGAGCAATGGCGCCCCGCCGCTGACGGTGATTGATTCTGCCGCCGAGCCTAGCTCCAGCGCCAGCGAAAGATCGAGAGCGTCGCCGACGTGAACGATAACTCCGGTCTGCACCAGGCGCTTGAAACCCTTGGCCTCCGCTTCCAGACGATAGGCGCCGGGCGCGAGGTTATCGGCGGTAAACCGCCCTTGATCATTCGTTGTAAATGTTACGGTAGCATTCGTTTGGGTGTTGATGACGTGTACGGAAGCCCCAGCGATGACTGCGCCTGTGGAATCCGATACCGTCCCCCCGATCCTGCCGAAATCTTGCGCCGCAAGCGGCCAGCACAAGGCCAGACACCCCATGAAACACCAAGCAATTCGAGTCCAAAGATTCCTCATATACACCTTTCGTGGCAGGAAGTATATCCTGCGGCGGCCGGACCCGAGCAGCATTTTTGTGACATTTCAATCCCGTCACTGCGCGGTCTCGAAGAGGTTCAAAAGATCATGAATTCGCCCTGGGTAAAACGGCGTAATGCCGCTACCATATCATGGTGGGCGAAAAATGCTCGCGTGGACCGGCCATGCGACCCGCCGTGCCGGGGATGCCGGTTTAAAAGGAGATTCTGAACTGAATGAGCGAATTAGCGATTCTAGGCGGTAAGCCGGTCCGTACCCGGTCGTTCGAGTCCTGGCCGCAGTACCTCCCTGCCGACGCCGCGCGCGTCCAGGAAGTTGTCGCCAGCCGCCACTGGGGGGGCTATCCCGTTCCCAGCCGCTATGCGGGCGAGTTTGCGGAACGCTTCGCCGAAATGCACGACGCCAAGTATGCGCAATGCATCACCAACGGTACCATCGCCTTGGTAGCCGCTTTACAAGCCGCGGGCATTGGCTTTGGCGACGAAGTGATCGTCCCCGCCTACACCTGGGATGGAACCGCAACGGCAGTCCTGGTGGTGGGCGGAGTTCCCGTGTTCGCCGATGTCGACCCCGATACCTATTGCCTCAGTCTGGACGCTGTCCGCAAAGCCATCACGCCTCGCACCCGGGCCATTCTGCCGGTCCATCTCGCCATGCGCTTCGTCGATATGGCCGGCTTGATGAATATCGCCGAGGAGCACGGCTTCAAAGTGATTGAGGACAGCGCCCACGCGCACGGCGGACAATACTGCGGCAAAGGCGCCGGCTCCATCGGCGATCTCGGCTGCTTCAGCTTCCAGGAGAGTAAGCTCATGACTGCCGGCGAAGGCGGCATCATCCTCACCTCCAATCTCGAATACTACGAACGTCTGCAATCTATCGTGAACTGCGGTCGCGCCAGCATCACGGACCAGTTTAAGAATCGCGTGCTGGGCTCCAACTACCGCATCACGGAACTACAGGCGGCGCTGCTGATCGGGCAGCTCGACATGCTCCCGGATCTGGCCGCCAAGCGCTCCCGCGCAGCCCGCCGTCTCGGCGAAGCGCTCTCGACCATTAAAGGCGTCCGTCCTCTTCCGCCCCAACCAGCGATCACCCGCGATACCCTTTACTGCTACGTGTTCCAATATCGGCCGGACCCGCGCCTGGTGAGTCGCGATCTGTTCGCCGCCGCGCTCGACGCCGAAGGGATTCCCTGCGATGGCCGCTTCTACGAAGCCGTTTACCGCAGCGACCTGTTCTACGTCACGCCGCAAAACTCCCCGCAGCTCAAAATCGGACGCACCGAAACGGTCGATTATGGGCGCTCCCATTGCCCGGTGACCGAACGCGCGGCGTACGAAGAGGCAATCTGGCTGCCCCAATTCCTCCTGATCGGTAAAGACGAAGACGTAGACGACATCGCCGCGGCGGTCGCGAAGGTGATGCGTAATATCGAGGAACTCTCCGGCGCCGATCCCTCGTTAGCCGGTCTAAAAGCAATGAGCCGCGCCGACCGCCCCAAACGCGAGCGTCAGAAAAACTACTGAACTAAATTTACTGCCCTTTGCCATCCCGCGTGGCCGCACAGATAGCAATGAAAACCATGGTCCGTTATGGGGCGGCGCCATGCGCTGCCAGCGAGATCGCTTCCGGACCTCTACTGAGCCGTGACCGCAGGGAGCGGAATCTTCGTAGATGTTTTCGAGAGTGTCGACATGTTGAAGCCCACCAGCATGAGTCGGCCGCCAGCTACGTATAATCGGAATTGCCCCTCCACGCATGACCGAACTAAAATCCCTGTCGCCCGAAGTTCTTCTTCCGATCGCGAAATCGCTCAACGTCCCCATGAAGGGACTCGTCGCCACCATCGAGCTGCTCGATGAAGGCGGGACGGTCCCCTTTATCGCGCGCTATCGCAAGGAAGCCACCGGCAATCTAGACGAAGTGCAAATCCGCGCGATCGAAGAAAAGCTGCTTTATTTCCGCGAACTCGAAGACCGCAAGGCCACCATATTGGCCTCGATTCAGGAGCAGGGCAAGCTCACCGATGATCTGAAAGCACGCATAACAGCATCTCTCGAAAAAAGTGAGATAGAAGATTTATATCTTCCCTTCAAACCCAAGCGCCGCACCAAAGCCACCATCGCGCGCGAGAAAGGATTCGATCCGCTGGCCCAATATTTGTGGGCCCAGGAACCGACGGCCACACCTCTCGAAACCTATGCCGCGACGTTCGGAGATGCAGTGGAAGCGCTCGATGGCGCCCGCCATATCGTTGCCGAAATGATCAGCGAAGACGCGGCAATTCGTCAGTCGCTGCGCAAAATCATGTTCGAGGAAGGCGTCATCGTGAGCCGCAAAATCGCTGACGCGCCAGACGAACAGGAAAAGTTCAAGATGTACTACGATTATCGCGAGGCGGTGAAAGCGATCCCTTCGCACCGCATGCTGGCCATCCGCCGCGGCGAAACAGAAGGCGTTCTGTATTTCACCATCGAGCTGGATCCGCTGCGCCCTCTGAGCGCGATCGCCGCCCGAGTCCACAAACAGCAGGGCGATTGGACGCCGCATCTCGCCCAGGCGATCGAGGACGCGTGGAAGCGCCTGCTCAACACCTCCATTCAAGGCGAAACCCGGCTGGAGCTGAAACAGAACGCCGATACCGAAGCCATCAAAGTATTTCGCGACAACCTTAAAAATGTCCTGCTCGCGCCGCCCGCGGGACAACTGGCGGTGCTGGGCATCGACCCCGGAATTCGAACCGGCTGTAAAATCGCCGTCGTCGATGAGACCGGCAAATTTCTCGCCCACGACGTTATTTTTCCAAGGAACGCTGCCGAAGCCATGCGCACACTGCTCGGCCTGATCGCAAAGCACGGCGTGCGGGCGATCGCCATCGGCAACGGCACCGCGTCGCGCGAAACGGAAGCGTTCGTGCGCGATTTCCTGAAAGGTCACGGCTTGACGATTTTCGTTGTCTCCGTCAACGAATCCGGAGCCTCTATTTATTCCGCCTCCGATATCGCGCGCCAGGAATTTCCAGACCTCGACCTCACCGTGCGCGGAGCCATCTCCATCGCCCGCCGTTTGCAGGACCCGCTCGCGGAGCTTGTTAAGCTCGATCCAAAATCCATCGGCGTCGGCCAGTATCAGCACGACGTCGACCAGCGCCAGTTGCACAAATCGCTCGAAGCAGTCATTGAAAGCTGCGTCAACCGTGTAGGCGTCGATCTCAATACCGCCAGTTGGGCTTTGCTCCGCTACGTGGCCGGAATCAGCGAACGCACGGCGCAGAAAATCGTCGAATTCCGCAATGAAAACGGCAAATTTCGTTCCCGCGTGCAGCTCACTGCTGTCCCTGGAATCGGCCCCAAAACGTTCGAGCAAGCCGCGGGATTTCTGAGAATCCGCGATGGCGAAAATGTCCTCGATGTCACGGGCGTCCATCCGGAATCTTACCCGGTGGTCGAGAATATCGCCGCTGGCCTTCATGTGCGAATCGAGCAATTGATCCAAAATCCTGAGCTTTTAGGCAAGGTCGCGAAAGACGCCGGCAACTATACTTTCAACGACATTCTCGAAGAGTTGAAAAAACCCGGCCGCGATCCGCGCGATAAATTCGTCGCGCCCAGTTTCAAGGACGACGTAAAAGAAATCGCCGACCTCAAACCCGGCATGAAGCTCGAAGGCGTGGTCACCAACGTCACCAAGTTCGGAGCCTTCGTCGATATCGGCGTCCATCAGGACGGCTTGGTGCATATCAGCGAATTATCGAATCACTATGTAAAAGACGCGAACGACATAGTGAAGGTCGGCCAGATCGTCAAAGTGCAAGTGGTCAGCGCCGACACCAAGACGAAGCGAATCGCGCTCACCATGAAATCGCAGCAAGCGCCGCCGCCGAAACCAAAGCCGAAAGCCTCAGTGGACGATCTAGCCACGCGCTGGAAGGTGCGTTAAGCCTCCGCCGCCGCGTGGGATGGAACAATAGCCGCCGCGAGTGCGCCCAAGGACTCCGTCACTCTGGATTCCTCCTCCAGCGCCTCGCGCAGATTTTCGAAGCAGGACCGCATGAAGTCATGCATGCCGGACGCCGGAAGTCTCATCGCCAAATCGGTCCCATAGTGCAACGCCTCGCGCGCTTCTTCTTTTTCTCCCTTCAGCCACAGCAGAGCGGTCCAGGCGCGCCAGTAATCGGCGCCGATTTCAACGCTGCGAATAGACTCGATGCGATCCCACCACAATTCGGCCGTGGCTAAATCCCGTTTATAAAAGGCGTTCACAAACGCGAACCCGGCGCACAGGTTCTCAGGATGGTCGAAAGTGCATTCGTCGTAAAGACGTTCGGCGGCCCGCATGCTAACCAGCGCCGCGGAGACCTGACCCGCGTCAAGATAGTGTTCGGCGGCGGCCAGCCGCAGCAGCAATCCGCGTTCGCCTTCGGAGACGATCGCGGCGGCATCCTCAATCACATCGATGTCGAACTCGCGCGGCCTGGCCTGTGTCGCGGCACTGGTCGAGATCATCGCGAATGCCAGATGGACTTTCGCCCATGGGCCGTTCGTGACGATCTGATATAACTGCGCGCCATCGGCGTACGCGCCCTCCGGCTTCTGCGGAATCAGGTTGGCAAAAACCGCGGCCAAGGAGCAGCTCCCGATCATGGTGAGCAGCATCCAAAAGGGCTCCCAGGAATTCCCGGCGGCAGTCAGCGCGCCCACGACGCATACCGAACCGAGCAGCAGAGACGCGGCCGGACCGCCCATAATCGAGAACGCCTTGCGGCTGCGCATCGTTTTGAGGTCCGGCTGAACCATCGATACCGCGCCGCTATAGAACTTGCGCAGGTCAAAATCGAAGCTGAACCGGCCATTGAGAAGTTCCCATCGAAACGGCCCGGCTCGGAACGACCGGGGCATTTCGCCCGAAACCAGGCCCGCCAGCAAATGTCCCAATTCATGGCCGAATATGCTCAGCAGCACGCCAAGCTGCCCTTGGACGATCAAGGAGAACAATCCCGGAGCGGGCAATTGGTGCGCGGCGCCCCACTGGCTGAGCCAATGGAACGAAAGCCAGACAATCCCAATCGAAATGCCCGGCGCGAAGGAGTGGCGAAGCTGCCGCATCAAGTAACCATCGGAGATTCTGACGGGAATCGGATAGCGGACTTTTACCGAGTTTGTTTGGAGAACACTCTTATAGGAACGCCAAAAGTTCGCGATGCGAGGCCTCCGGTTGGTCGGTGATGAAAAGATGGCTCGCGTGCGGGAGCATCACCAGGCGGGAGCCAGGGACGTTCCGGGCCAGAATACCGGCGTTTTCGGACGGAACCAGTTGGTCGGTCTCGCCGTGGATCACGAGCGTGGGCGCTTGGATCCCGGCCAGCCGGTCGAAGGAAGTCCACGCCATGATGGCTTGCACTTGGCCCATGTAGCCCGCCGCTTGCGGATAGCAGAGCCGCCGGACAGCCAGATCTTCGTCAATCCGTTCGCGCGGCGTCGATGCGTCGTAAATGTAGGGAACCATGGCTTCCGCGCCTTCCTCAGGGGTCATTCTAGCACGCGCCATCAGGATCTCAATCACCTTCGGAGCCGCCCGAACTCCCTGGCTGCCTCCGCAGGCGGTGCATCCGAGCACCAGCCGGTTCACCCGCTCCGGGTAGTTGATCGCTAACTCCTGCGCGATCATTCCCCCCATCGAAACACCGAAAACATGGGCTTTTTCGATGCCGGCCGCGTCCAGCACCGCCCGGGCATCGGCTGCCATTTGCGCGATCGAGTAGGCGCCAACCGGTACATCGCTCTTTCCGACGCCTCGGTTGTCGAATAAAATTGTACGGTAATGCGCTGAAACAATGGGGCGGGTGCGAAACCACATGTCATGGGAGTAGCCCAACCCCATGACCAGCAGCAACGGCTCCCCGCTGCCCGACTCTTCCCAATAGATCCGCGCACCGCCGCTAGTCACGTAAGGCATGAGCGTTTGACATTGGGAATCGTATCAAATAATCAGGGTCGAACGCGGACCACGTTCGAGTAAGCGGATTCCCCCGCATTATTGAGCGCTCGAACCCGGTAAGAAACCACGGATCCCCGCGGTGCCGCATCGTCGCTGAACTCGCTAGCGGAGGCTGGCGTGGCGATGCGCTGCCATGCACCCGTTCCGGCGCGGCGCTCGACGGCGACCTTCGAAATGTCTGTGCCATGCAATTCCCAGCGCAGCCTGACCGCGGAACCGGATGGCTCCGCGTGCAGACCGCTGGGAGCCTCGGGCAGAATCGGCCAGTCAAAATAGCCGGCGTCGGCAATGGCCAGAATACTGTCTTTCACCGGGAGCACTTCGAGCGTATCGGTGGTTCCCGATTTCCAGTGCAGAGGCGAGATTTCCCCTGAAACAACGTCGATCAGCACCGGATTGCGGATTCCGGAATTGCGCAGCTTCAGAGTCACCGTGAGCGGCGCAAAAGCTCCACCCGGAACACTGTGCGCGGCCACCCAGTAGGCGACAATCGATTTTCCGTTGGCGTTGCGAAAACCATAGTGCAGAAACGGGGAGTGTCCCTGCCGCCTCAGATTGGGAATCTCAGACGCGTCGATCCCGATGGCAGGATCAAGTTTCGTGTCGGAAAAAAGCGCGTTGGTGTTTTGCAGCGCGTAGTAAACGGGCCGCGGCGTGAAATCGTCGGGCAGATTCCGGAAGCCGTGGATGAAACCGAAGTCGTCATACTCATTGCCGTCGACCCCGGCAGTCAGCAGCCAGACGAAGGTCCGTACCCCGGCGGCCAGGTTGTAAATCATCCCGCGCGGAATATATTTCGCCTGCACCGATTCGTCGGAGCCTTTCCACGACGGGATCGAATTGAACTCGTCGTCCCAGAATTCGATGTCCTTATGAATACCCGGGTAGCTGCGGACCAGATTGCGGAGCTTGGTGGGCGATTCCGCCCCATAAGCCCCGTAATCCATCGTTTCCGGATTGAGATTCTGGCCGTAGCCGGGATACGTATGGTACGCGAAAACGTCGATTTGAGAGGCGCACTTGCACTCATCCAGGGCACGTTTGGCCCAATCGCTGGTAGGGTCGGCTTGGCCTCCGTAAATGACTTTCGCGGTGGGGTCCGTTTCATGAACCGCCGGCCCAAAAGCCTTCAGCAGGCGACCATATTCCTCCGGGTTGCCATAAGGATTCCAATAGCCGATATCTTCTTCATTCCAAAGAGCATAATAGTGAATCCGGCCTTTAAAATGATTGACCATCCATTTGACGTACTTGATGAACGCCGCGATCTCCTCCGGCGACTTGGGAGGCCAAAAAGCCGAGTTGATGCTCCGGTCATCATTGTGGAAACTACCGGGCTCGGGCGTGATTTCATCAGGCTTCTTGCCATTCGGCCCGGTATACATCGGGTTCCCGTACATCAACTGGACTTGCACCTTGACGCCGTTTTCGAGCAGCGAATCGACATAATCGTCGACCTCCGGCGCGACCGCGTAGACGCCGCGCTTCCGCTCCACCCAGTCCCAGCTCGTCGGGTCGGAGCTGTTCTCGTATTGGCCGATGCGAATCCACGATACCCCGGCGTCGAACATCCGCGTCCACCACCAGCGATCCCACGGCAGGTAAGGCTCGCGCGGCAGATCGGAGTTGATTCCGAAGCCGGCTTTAATTTGCGAGGACCGCTTGGGCGGCACGTGCGTCGGCGTTTGCGCGACCAACGGAACCACCGTGGCTACAATCAGAGCTGCAAAGTGCCTGTTCAAAAAATACCTTCCTGTATCAGCGATAGGTAGCAGTATACTGCGCTGCCTCAGCCCGAGGGGAGCATTGACGCGATCTTTTGAGCACAAAGTTGATCAGCCACAACTATACTCAAAAGATCATCAATCCGCATTGGATATCGGGTGGACAGGTGATATTTTAGACTGTCATGCGTTTGTTGGTTTTTCTTTTGACCCCCCTGGCGTTTGCCGCCGAGTACCGGGCGGGTGTGGCGCGAGTCGACATCACCCCGCCGATCGGGCATGAGATGGGTGGCTATTCGGCCCGTAAACATGGGTCGACCGGCTTGCATGACCCGCTCTATGCCACCGTTCTCGTAATCGAGAACGGCAACAACAGTATTGCGCTCGTCACCTGCGATCTGCGATCGTTCGTATCCACCCGCGTAGGCGACCTCGCCCGTCAGAAATTCAATATTCAGACCACCCTCATTGACGTTTCGCACGACCATTCCGGACCCGTTACCTGGGAGTTGCACAGCCCCTGGTACACCGAGGCCGAGGACAAAATGGTCGAAGCCATCGGCCGCGCCAAGGCCGCCGAGTTCGATGCCACCCTTTCGACCTCCGCCGGCAAGGTTTATATCGGCCACAACCGCCGCAAAATCGTCGACGGCAAGGGATTCATGTGGTGGCGCGACGCGGAGGAACTTCCCTCACATCCAGTCGACCCCACAATCGGCGTATTGCAGGTGAAGGATTCCGCCGGAAAGATGCGCGCAGTGCTCGTAAATTACGCCTGTCACGCTTCCGTGCTGGGCCCGGACAATTATGAGTACTCGGCCGATTATCCCGGCGCGATGAAGCGATACATTGAAGCGCAAATTCCCGGCGCCACCGCTCTCTTCATCCAGGGAGGCGCGGGCGACATCAATCCTTATCACGACAAAGAACCCGTCGACGGACGCGGTTTCGCCGTGGTGGAAGAAACCGGACAAACGCTGGGGAAGGCCGTGATCGCCAGTCTCGCCAAGAGTAAACCCGTGACAGGCCCTTTGCGGACGGCGTCGGCGACGCTCGAAGTGAAGAATCGCTGGAAGCCGAACGAAAAAATCCCGATCGGCTGGACCGCCGGCGCCTTCGGCGATTCCTTCTGTTTCGCCGCGCTGCCGGGCGAGCCTTTTATCGAATTTCAGTTGGCCTTCCGCGAAAAGACGGAGTGCGGCAACAGCATGCTGTTCGGATATTCATACTCCGCCCCCGGAGTCTGGGCCGGCTACCTGCCGACGATTCTGGCGTCGGTGCAGGGTGGATATGGCGCCGATTACAACACCACAGTTGAGGTCGGGACCGGCGAGCGTCTGATCGATCTCGCGGTGGTCAAGATCCTCCAATTGCGCGGATTGCTGAAAGATCTGCCGGACCGGAGATATTAAAATGCGCACCGTCATGATGATTGCCTTAGTCGCATCCTGCCGCCTGGGCGCGGCTGAACTAAAAGCGGGCGTGGCCAAGGCGAACCTCGATCCTCCCGTAGGAATCCCGATGGCCGGCTACGGCGCGGCGCGCATGGCAAAAGGTACGCTCGATCCAATCGAGGCGCGCGTGCTCGCGCTCTCCGATGGGGCTCATAGCATCGCCTTTGTGACGCTCGACCTCTGTTTTACCTTCGACGAAAAAGTCATGGACCAGATCCGCAAAGATGTTCGCGGATCCGTCGACGGAGTCATCTTCCATGCCTCCCACACCCACTCCGGACCCACTTATTCGGAAGCTCCACAGGCCCTCGAACATGCCGTTCCCCGCATGGAAGCCGCGATTCGCGAAGCCGCGCAGAAGATGGCCCCGGCGCGGATCGGCAACGGCTGGGGGCAAACCGCGATCGGATTCAATCGCCGTTATGTGGAGATGGACGGCACCGTCGAAATGCTCTGGAGGAACGAAGCCAAGGTCTCGACCACTTTCCCCGTCGATCCTACTGTCGGAGTGATCCGCGTCGACCGCCAGGATGGAACGCCGCTTGCGATCCTTGTCAATTATGCCTGTCACCCGGTGGTCCTCGGTCCCGACAATCTGGACTATTCGGCTGATTATCCCAGTGAAATGAGGCGTTATGTCGAGCAGGAAATGGGGTCCGGCGTCATGGCCTTCTTTCTGCAAGGCGCGCCCGGCGATATTAATCCTTACTTCGACAAAACGCCTCTGGTAGAGGACGCAGTGGCCGTGATGAAGCAGACCGGAGACAAACTCGGCGCGGAAGCGGTCCGTGTGGCCCGTTCCATCAAGACCGCGGCGCCGAAGAATCCCAGCATTCAAACCAAAATCGTTGTGCTGCCGGTAGCGAATCGTTGGAACACCACTAAGCTGGAGGAGCAGCTTGCCCAGTTGCACACCAGTTCGGGAATCGCCAGGCGCCTCGTGGCGCAGGATATGCAAATCCCCGTAACCACGCTTCTGCTCGATCGCGATCTGGCCATCGTCGGCTTCGCAGGGGAGCCGTTTGTCGAGTTCCAGATGCAGTTGCGCGCCAAGAGCCCTCTGCCCAACTCGTTCCTACTCGGCTATACCAATGGCTACTACGCCTACCTGCCGACCATCGCCGCCGCCGCCCGAGGCGGATACGGCGCCAACTCGACCGTGAATCCCACCGAGGTAGGCGCCGGCGAAAGAATGCTTAACACCGGCCTGATTTCCATCTACGATCTGTTAGGCATGTTACCCGAAACCCCCGGCAAGCCCCGCGAACTGGTGCACTCCCCGCAATAGTGGGGCGGCGCCATGCGCTGCCACGCCCGCCATTTCCGCATCACTACCGAGCCGTGACCGCAGGGAGCGGAGTCTTGTGAATGCTTCCAGGTGGGGCAGGCGCTTCCGCCTGCCAGCCGTTCTTTTACCTCTGCCACAAAATGTGACCCGATTCCAGCGGCACCGCCGCCTTATCCCTCCACGGAATAACGCGAGCCGTATAATCCCCCGCTGGCCGAGCCGTCGACACCCCCGCGCGATAAACACCCCCGCGCGATCCGTCCGCTTTCATTTCCACCCGCTCCGGATCCCCGCCGTTAATTCCATCCGCATAAAGCTCCACCCGCGCTGCCTTAGGATCCAGATCGTTCCAAAAAACCTCGACTTCAAACACGTGCTGCTCCGCGTTGGTTTCAACTTGCAGATGTCCAAAATGCACCGAGCCCCACTTCGAATCCATCGCCTGTTGCCAATCGAGCACTTCCCTGCCCGCCGCGCCCTTATTTGCCGAGCGTTCCCGATACGCAGCCGCCGCCGGCAAATAATATCGCTCTGTATACTCCTGCACCGCGCGGCTGGCTGAGAAGCGCGGAGCCAACTGCGCCATGCTTTCGCGCATCCGCTTCACCCATGCCGTGGGAACGCCGCTCTGGTCTCGGGTATAAAACTCCGGAACCACTTCCTGCTCCAGCAGGCGGTAGAGCGCGTCGGCTTCGATGGCGTCCACTCCCGCGTCGTCGGAATGCTCCTGGCCATCGCCCAGCGCCCACCCGACTTCGGGCGAGTACGCTTCCGCCCACCAGCCATCCAGTTCCGATAAATGGATGCCTCCGTTGGCCAGTATCTTCATGCCACTAGTCCCGCAAGCTTCCCACGGACGGCGCGGCGTATTGATCCAGACATCCACGCCCTGCACCATGCGCTCCGTCAGCAGCATGTCGTAGTCGCCGATAAAGACCGCGTGCGGCCGCGTCTCCGGCTGCCGTATGAATTGGATCCATTCCTGAATCATCGCTTGCCCTGAATAATCCTCTGGATGGGCCTTTCCGGCGATAATGATCTGCACCGGCCGCTCTGCATTGGTCAGGATTCGTAGCAGCCTCTGCCGGTCATGGAGCAGCAAATTCGGTCTCTTATAGGTTGCGAAGCGCCGCGCAAAGCCGAGCGTCAGCACATCGGGATTGAACACATGTTTCGCCCCCTCGACCGCCTCCGCCGACGACCCCGAAACGGCTAATTGAAGCGAAAGCCGTTCCCGCGCGTATTCCACCAGAGATTTTCTGGCCTCGTTGCGAAACTGCCAAAGCCTGCCGTCTGGGACGCGCCGAATGCCGTCGCCCAGGTTCTCCGTGGTCCCCATCCAACGATCTTTTCCACACGCCTCAGTCCACAGATCGTCCGCCTGCGCCGAATCCCAGGTCGGGATATGAATTCCGTTCGTCACGTGTCCGATCGGCACCTCGGCTTCCGGCCAGCGCTGGAACAACGGCAAAAAAATGTGCCGGCTCACCTTCCCGTGCAGACGGCTGACCCCGTTCACTGCTCCGCTTCCACGCGTGGCCAGATACGCCATATTGAAATCTTCTGACGAATCATTCGGGTTCTGCCGCCCCAGCGCCAGCAAATCGTGAAGCGAAATCCCTAGCTTCTGCTGCGCATATCTGCTCAGGTACTGTTCGATCAATGCCGGATGGAAACGGTCGAATCCCGCTTCAACCGCTGTATGCGTAGTGAACAAATTCCCCGGTCGAGTCGCGGCCAGCGCCACATGGAACGGCTGGCCGTTGTCTTCCATAAAGCTTCGCGCCCGCTCCAGCACCGCGAATGCCGCATGGCCTTCGTTCAGGTGACAGACCTCCGGCTGGATCCCCAGCGCGCGGAGCATCCGCCATCCGCCGATTCCGAGCACCATTTCCTGCCTTAGCCGCAGTTCCGGACCACCTCCATAAAGTTCGCTGGTGATGCTGCGATAAGCCGGATAATTCGCCGCGTCATTGGTGTCGAGCAGGTACAGCTTTACCCTGCCCACCTGCACCTGCCAGATGCGCAGCCACACCGAATATCCCGGCAGCGCGACCTCCAGGCGCAGCCATTCTCCATTCGATTGGCGCACCGGAGTAATCGGCAATTGTCCTGGATCGTTATAAGGGAACAGCGCCTGTTGCGCACCGTTCCGGTCGATCATCTGGCGGAAATATCCTTGTTGATAAAGCAATCCTACGCCGATCACCGGCACACCCAGATTGCTCGCCGCTTTCAATTGATCCCCGGCCACATTGCCCAGTCCGCCCGAGTAAATCGGCAGAGCTTCACTCAGCATAAATTCCATACTGAAATAGGCAATCTGTTTCAACGGCGCGTCGGCATGGTTCTTTTGAAACCACGCCGGCGCCTTCGCCGCTTGCCGTCCCGCTTCGACCAGATCGTCGACGTTCTTGCGAAAACCGGCATCGCCCATTACCCGCTCGATCTGCTCGCGTGACGCCGTTTGCAGTACCACCCAGGGGTTATGCGTCAGATCCCAAAGTCTGGGATCAAGCTGACGCCATACCTGATCCGTCGAATGATTCCACGACCAATGCAGATCTAAGGCAAGTTCCGACAGCGAATCGTTCCCCATCAGTGTGCGGCTCCGGACGAAGAAGCTGCTTCAGGGGCCGGTTTATAGTCCGTGATGTAATGCTGAATCGACCGTTGAAAAGGGCTCATGCCATAAGACTTTGCTTCGCTCAGCGCTTTCTTGTTCTCCCATCCGTCATGTGAGATCCGGTAGACGGCAATCACCATTCCTGTGCGATCCGCTCCCCGCTTGCAGTGCACAAACACCGGCCCGGCGGCGGGGTCGTTCAATAACGCCATCACCTGCGCTACCTGGTCGTTTTTCGGAGTCGACATTCCCTCCATCGGGATACTGATGTAGCGCATGCCCAGGTTCGTGACTTCCTTCTGTTCTTCCGCCTGGGAATGATCGATATTTTCCCGCAGATCGATCACCGTCTTAACTCCGAGTTCGGCAATATCCTGGAACCCGCGTTCGCTAGGTTGCGCGCCCCGGTAAAGGTGATCGTCCACCTTCTGAAAATTAGGAAGGTTGCCGGTCGGAGCACTGGCGCAAGCCGAAGCCATAGTCAGGCCGACGGTAATTGAGAACGATAGTAAATATTGCTTAGATCTCATAAGCCCTCGGTTTATTGGATGCTAGAACCCTCAAGTTGTTGCTGTTTTTATGTCCCGATAAGGCTCCTTGCACGTCGATATTTACACCATTAGCGACGTTTAAGGCGCTGCCTTATACTATTAGGTTCCGCAATGACGGATCGTAAGGTTTTCTGGGCGGCTATCGCCACCATTCTCGTGCTCGGATGGCAGATCGCAAGGGTACAGGCCATCTATTCCGGAGACGCAAGCGGCCTATTTCGCACCGGCGCGCATATGCCAGTTCCCCCTAACCTTATTCCTATCACGCACTTAGACTCCAGCCCCGGAGGCTATGACGGCCAGTTTTACCGGTTCCTGGCGCACGACCCTCTGCTGCGGAATGGGACGGCCAGGTATTTTGACTCACCCCTTTTACGGACCCGCCGCATTCTAGTGCCTTTATTGGCCTGGCTGATCGCCGCAGGCCAACCGCAGTTGATCGACCGCGCGTATGTGCTTGTGATATTAGGCTTTATCTTCGTGGGTGTCTACTGGCTGTGCGGCCTGATGCTGCTCGAAGGCCGTCACGCCGCCAATGGGCTACTGTTTCTGGCGATACCGGCAACGGTAGTTTCGATCGATAGAATGACAATCGATGTAGCGCTGGGCGCACTGACTGCGGGTCTGCTTTGGCAGGTCGCTAGAGGACGGGAACGCTGGCTTTGGCCGACCCTCGCAGCGGGGGTCCTGGTACGCGAAACGGGTCTGCTGCTGGTAGCGGCTTGCGCCTTGGCGGCGCTCTACAGACGGGAGTTCAAGAAGGCCTTGTTGTGGCTTTCGGCTGCCATTCCGGTGTTGTGCTGGTATGGATACTGGCAGGTTGTTCTGCGGCGGGCGGCGGTAGACACCGCCAGGGTGATTCCGAGGTGGGTGCTGCCCAGCTTCCGTTTGGGGATCCTCATACGGGCGCTGAATCCGTCGAGATATCCTTTGCCCCACCAATCGGAGGTCATCGCGCAAGGCCTGGATTCCCTGGCTCTGGTGGGCATGATGGCCATTGCGGTGATGGCGGTCTGGTTGCTGCGATACACGCCGGATCTTACCTGGAAGCTGGCGCTGGGGCTGCACGTGGCGTTTCTATTAGACATGTCGGGGCCGAAATTCTGGAACTCACCGTACGGTTATGCGAGACCGTTTGCGCCGCTTTTCGTATTAGTTCTGGCAGCAAGCGCGCGGCGAGGAAAATGGGCGCTGGCGAGCGCGGCAGGGTTCACCTTGCTCATCGATTTGCGGCTGAGTACGGAGATTTACTCTCAGGTGCTGGGAGTGATTCATTGGGCGCTTGGCCGGCCGGCTTGAGGTCAGTGGCGGTTGGGCATTCGATGCTATATACTTGGCAACTTGGTGCCTACCATCTCGGTGGTGATTCCCGTGCGCAACGGCGCGAGCAACCTTCGGAGTTGTCTGGACGCCATAGCACTCTGCCAAAAGGTAGTGCGCGAGTGCATCGTGGTAGACGACAACTCGTCGGACGGCTCGCGGGCGGTGGCAGAGGCGGCCGGAGCGGTTGTTATCCAAACGCAATCGACGATGGGGCCGGCGGCGGCACGCAACCTGGGCGCGGCACACGCCTCGGGAGACTTGTTGGTTTTCATCGACTCCGATGTATGCGTGCTGACAGATACACTCCAACGGATCAAGGCCAGGTTCGAAGAGGATCCTACGCTAGACTCATTGTTCGGCTCCTACGACGCGGAGCCGGCAGCGCCCGGGCTGGTTTCGCAATACAAGAACCTGCTGCAACATTATGTACATCAGCATGGCCACACGGAAGCGGAGACTTTCTGGTCGGGCTGCGGCGCTATCCGGAGCACGGTTTTCCGCGAGGCAGGCGGTTTCGATGAGCGATATACGCGCCCATCGATCGAAGATATCGATCTCGGCTACCGGTTAAAGGCGGCGGGGCATCGCATTGCGCTCGATCCGCAGATTCAGGTGAAACACCTGAAAAGATGGGGACTGAGAAGGCTGCTTTATTCCGATATCTTCGATCGGGCGCTGCCGTGGACATGGCTGATTCTGCGCTCCAGACGCCTTCCGGACGACTTAAACCTGAGTGTCTCGCAACGGATTACTTCGGTTTCGGTGGTGGCGACGGTTGCGCTCACGATTTCGCGATTTGTGGCGGGGACGCCGCTGGTTCTGGCTTTGCCGCCGCTTGCGCTGGCGATTTTCCTGAACCGGCGTTTCTTCCGTTTTCTGGCAGTTAAGCGCGGCTGGCTATTTCTGGCCGGCGTGATGCCGCTTCACCTGGCGTACTACGTGTATAGCTTTATTGCATTCGGTGCAGGGATGACGTTTTACCGGGCGGCGTATCGTGGAACGGAGGAGGCTCTGCCGGTGTCATCGAAGGCGCTGGTGCAGCCGGGACGGCCGGACGTTTAGCGGACGCCTGCACTCAAGAAGAAGAGCCGACGAGGGCGTCGGCTGCGGTCCGGGGGGGACCGCCCCACCAGGCACTGACATCTTATTGGGCAACCGCATGCTACGCATGGCGGCTCTGTTTTACCAGACTCTACAGGCTTTGTCGCGCACCATGGGCTGGCCTACTTTGCATGAGAATGCGTTTTGAAATTCGGGCATATTCGACACTACGCCGTTGATGCGGTATTCGAGGGGCGAGTGGGGGTCGGTTATGGCGCCCAGGCGAAGATTCTCCGGACGCTCGCTGCCGCAGGCCCATTGCGCCATGCCGATAAAAAATCGCTGGTCGGGCGTGAAGCCGTCAATCGGCTGGAGTTCTTTCCCTTTATTGGCGGCTTTCCAGGCGATATAGGCGAGCAGAGTTCCTCCCAGGTCGGCAATGTCTTCGCCCATGGTGAGCTTGCCGTTGATCCTTATATCGTCGACCACTTTGAAGGAAGAATATTCTTCGGAAACGCAGTCGGCGCGCTTCTGGAATTCCGCGGCGTCGGTGGCGGTCCACCAATCGTGGAGATTGCCTTTGGCATCGAACTGGCGGCCTTCGTCATCGAATCCGTGCGTCAGCTCATGGCCGATGGTGGCACCGGTGTTGCCGTAATTCGGCGCGTCGTCCATTTTCGGATCGAAGAGCGGAGGCTGCAAGACGCCGGCGGGGAAGTTGATGTCGTTCATCTGGGGATCGTAGTAGGCGTTGACGGTGGGCGGCGACATGCCCCACTCCGTGCGGTCGACCGGCTTGCCGATCTTATTCAAATTGCGGCGGGATTCGAACGCCACGGCGCGGTCGACGTCTCCTAGGAATTGGTCCGGGCGGATTTCGACGGAACTGTAATCCCGCCACTTATCCGGATAGCCGATTTTATTGGCGATGCCGTGTAGTTTGAGAAGGGCCTGTTGTTTCGTGGCCGGGCTCATCCAGGGAAGCGCGTCGATTTCACTGCGCATGGCGGATTCGATCTCCTTCGTCATGGCGAGCGTGCGGGCTTTTGTATCCGGGGTGAAGGTCTTTTCGACGAAGACCTGGCCGAGCGCTTCGCCCAGATTATGATCGACCAATTCGACACAGCGCCTCCAGCGGGGCTGCATGGTGGTGACGCCGCGCAGATATTTACTTGAGAAATTAAAGTCGGCTTCGACGAACGCGGAGGAGAGGAAGCGGGCTTTGGCGTGGACGAGGTGCCAGCGCAGATACGCCTTGAGATTATCGAGAGAGTTGGTCCTCCACTGCGTTTCGAGTTCCCGATAGAAGGCGGGCTCCGTAACGTTGATGTGCTCGATCGCGGGCGCCTGGAGAGCGGCCAGATATCCGTCCCAAGAGAAGGAGGGAGTGAGGGCTTGCAGCTCGGCGCGGGTCATTTTGTGAAAGAGCTTATAGGGGTCGCGCTTTTCGACGCGGGTGAGCGAAGCTTTGGCGAGCGCGGTTTCAAGGCGCATCACGGTCTTGGCATTAGCCGCGGCAAGCTGCGGCGAATCGCCGAGCAGTTGAAACATCTCCGCCATATGGGCGAGATATTTCTGGCGGATTTCCTCGGACTTGGCGTCGGTCTTGGTGTAATAATCGCGATCGGGAAGTCCGAGGCCACCGGCGTCCGCGAAGGCGATGACGGAGGAAGAATCGCTGAAATCCTGATTCGAGCCGAAGCTGAAAAACATGCTGCCGCCATCGAGCGTGAGCTGCTGATGGGCGAGCAGAGCCGGCAGATCTCGGAGCGATTTCAACCCAGCAATCTGATCGAGCGAGGCTTGGAGCGGCGCGGCACCGGCCTTCTCCAGCGCGGATTCATCCATGCAGGAGTGGAAGAGGTCACCGATCTTTTGTTGATTGGCGGTGCGCTCCGTCCCACCTTTTCCAGCCTGTTGGAGCAGACCCCAGAGGAAGAGCTGATTTTCGTAGGTCAGCTTGCTGTAAACGTCCCAGCGCGGCTGGTCGGGAGGAATGGGGTTGTCTTTGATCCAGGTTCCACAGGCGTAGCGGTAGAAGTTTTCGCAGGGCTGGACGGAACGATCCATGGCGTGCAGATCGAGGCTGGGAGTGTAGGGTAAGGTAGTCAGCGGCTGCTGGGCGAAGAGGGGCGCGAGCAATAAGGATAGCGGGAAGAAGCGCATGCTCCGTTTTAGCATGGACGCATGGGGTACGATCAGTGCGACAGATCGTAAATGAAATAATTCATGGCGATCCGATAAGCGAGCGATGCCCATTTTTCGGGATAACGCGGATCGTCCGACCACTCCCACGCATCGCCCAGGTCCATGTTGTGGCAGATGGCGACCATGACGCGGCCCTTGTCGTCATAGATGGCGCGCCAGTGTGGAGTTTTTCCGGTTTCGCCCGCCTCATAGGTCCGGCCGCTGCGATGCCACTGCCAGCCCGCGACCTGGAAGCGTTCGTCCAGATCGTAAATGGTATGAAAAATCGCGTTGGAGTTTTCGAGATCCTCTATGGGGCGATCCGGGAAAACTTTGGTCATGCTGTCGAGGAACACTTGCCATTCGCTGAAAACGTTGTGATACGGCTCATCGCCATGGAAGTCGTCGACCATCAGGAATCCGCCGCGCAGCAGAAAATCGCGCAACTGGGCGGCCTGATCGTCGGGCAGCGCCCAATGGCCGACCTCGACCGCGTACATCATAGGCCAGTTGTAAACGTCGTCGGTGCCGTCGAGGTCGACCACCTGCTCCACCGATCGAGTGTCGATGCGCGTGAGACGGCGCACGCCTTCGAGAAGATGGCGGTCGGAGCGCGGAAAATCGATGGTCCAGTTCAGATCCAGGCCGTAGCGCCGGTTCCCGTAGACGCTGGGATAGTGCAGACGGGCGCGGGTCCACTCGGTTTTCTGGTTCCAATCGGGAGGAAGCGGAAAATCCTCGTATTCAGCGGCCTGATATTGCTTGAAAGGCCTCTGCGCGCGTAAGATCCCGAGGATGCCCAGGGCGGCGGAAATCAGTAACACTGCCGAACGGTATCGCATGCAGACTCGGCTGAGTTCAGGGTATCATGCGCCGCTGGGTAGCGCGAATGCGACGTAAATTCCGCCGGATGCGGCTCCCCGGCCTGTTTTGCCGCCGGTCGAGTAGATCACCACATATTGTTTGCCGCCCAGTTGGTAGGTAATGGGCGTGGCATTTCCGGCCAGAGGAAGCGTGAACTCCCACAGCAATTTTCCGCTGAGTTTATCGAACGCGCGGAACTTACGGTCGAAGTTGGTGGCTCCGATAAATACCAAGCCGCCGGCAGTTACGATGGGTCCGCCGTAGTTTTCCGTTCCGGTGTTTTTCGCCGTCAGATCAGGATATTCTCCGAATGGAATCTTCCACGCATATTCGCCGGTGTTCAGATTGATGGCATTCAGAGTTCCCCAAGGCGGGGCGACGGCGGGATATCCGTCGGGATCGAGGAATTTGTGATAGCCCGTAAAGCGATACTTGTCATTCGCCTTCGAGGTCCCCGCAGGCGCCAGTTCCTTGGCTTCTCCGCTCAGCACGAATTGGGCGATCGAAGTTTCCGCTTCGGGCGTGAGATTCGGAAACGACGGCATGCGGCTTCCGCCTTGCCGGATCATCGTTACAATCTGCTGCGGAGTGCGTTGGCCACGCAAGTCCATCAGGGAGGGAAACTGCGGAGGAGAGCCCTGAAGGTTATCTCCATGGCAACTGGCGCAACTGCCGAGATAAAGCTGGCGGCCGGAGGTTCCCTCGGTATTTTCAGCCAGACTGGAGGTCCAGGCGATGTCGTTCGCGTTCACATAGAGGAGGCCTGTTTCGGGGTCGAAGGCGGAGCCGCCCCATTCGGCTCCGCCATCGAAGCCGGGGAAAATAACAGTCTCCCGGTCGACGCTGAACGGCACAAACTGACCTTCGCTGCGGAGCGTTCCAAACTTCTCAAGCGCCCATTGATGAATCGCAGGCGTGCGGTTGGAGAGCATATCGGCGGTCAGCAACTGGCGCGCGAACGGCGCGGGCTTCACCGGCAGCAACTGCGTTTCGGAGGCCACCTCGCCGGGGGTTGTGCTGGGCGGATACTTTTTATATTCGACCGGAAATAGCGGTGTTCCATTGGTGCGATCGAACAGAAACACCCAGCCCTGCTTGGAGGTCTGCGCCACCGCATCGAGCATTTTGCCATCGCGTTTCACCGTGACCAAGGTGGGAGGCGAGGGAAAATCGCGATCCCAAATGTCGTGTTTGACGGCCTGAAAGTGCCAAATGCGCTGGCCGGTGGCGGCGTTCAGCGCGAGCAGACAGTTTGCGTAGAGATTGTCACCGAGGCGGTCCGCGCCGTAAAAGTCGCTGGCGGCGGAACCGGTCGGGACATAAACGATGCCGCGCTTTTCGTCGAGGGCCATGCCGGGCCAGCTATTGGCGGCGCCGGTGTAGGTCCAGGCATCTTTCGGCCAAGTCTCGTAGCCAGGCTCGCCCGGATGAGGGATCGTGTGGAAGGTCCAACGAAGCGCTCCCGTCCGGACGTCGTAGGCGCGGATATCGCCGGGCGGCGCGGGTAACGCTTCGGGAGTTCGATCGCCGACGATCAGCAGATCCTTATAAATGATCCCAGGGCTGGTCTCGACGATCGATTGCTTGGCCGGATCGCGGCCCAGATCGTTGCGCAGATCGATACGGCCGTCTTTTCCAAAACTGGAAATCACTCTTCCAGTGCGTGCATCGAGCGCGTAGATGAAGCTCTGGACGGCGGCGAAGATTCTGCTCTCACTTCCGGAGGACCAATAAACCACGGACCGGTTCGCGCCGCGGCCCACGACACCGGAATCGAATTGCCACAGAAGTTTACCGCTGGCGGCATCGAGCGCGATTGCCTTGTGTTTCGGCGTGAGGCCGAAAAGCACGCCATTGATCATAATGGGCTGCGTTTGACCGTCGCCAGGGCCATCGGCAGTGTCGTAGGTCCAGGCAATTTGTAGGTTTTGTACGTTGGATCGGTTGATCTGCTTCAGATCCGAATAACGAGCCTGCGCGGGGCCTCCACCATAGGCAGGCCAATTGCGGTCGGGCAGGGACTGGGCCGGGAGCAGTGCATTGAGAAAAACCACGATCGCAACTAAAGTTTGAAATGGTTTTTCCATGGCTGGGTCAATTCGGTGAGTTTAGGAATTTCAGCAGCGCCGGATAGAAAACATCGGGGGCTTCGAGATGCGGGACGTGGCCCAGGTTCGGGAGCAGGACCAGTTCGCCGTGCGGGATGGTGTCGGCGATGTGTTTGGCGCGCTCCGGAAAATCCGGGGTGTCTTTATCGCCGCCGATCACCAGGGTCCGCATCTTGATTTTCGGCCAATCGTAGTCGACGGGATCCAGATACAACATCTGCTGATAGATGGAGCGGACCATGGCCAGGCGCGGCCAATCGCTTGAAAGGGTGGGTGCGTAGAGAATGCGGACATACTTTTCGTATTCCGGTTTCCAGGCGCCGGGAGTCGGGAAATAGCGGTGGATATTGGCGTAAAATGCCTGCCAGCGCTGGTCATTGGTCTGCGCCATGGTGCGTTTATAAGCGTCGTCGGCGCTGGTCCAGGGACGTTCGTAGCGAGGGTCCTTGAGGCCAATGGGATTGTAAATCACGGCGCGCTCGGTGATATCGGGAAAGGACGCCGCGAAGCGGGCAGAGAGCATGCCTCCCATGGAGTGTCCGACGATCGTGACCTTGGTGACGCCCAGGCTTTGCAGCAGCTTGCGCGAGTTGAGCGCCATATCGTGAAAGTTATAGGGGATGATCGGTTTGGACGATCGGCCGAAACCGATTTGATCCGGCACGACGACGCGGAAGCCTTGGTTGCGCAGCACCTCAATAAGTCCGGCGAAATAGAATCCTCCGAAGTTCATCCCGTGGAACAGCATCACGGTGCGGCCGTTGGGCGTTCCGGCGGGCGGCACATCCATATAAGCCAAGCGCACGTCTTGTCCGTATAAAGTCAGCGGGAGGTATTGGACCGGATACGGGTAGGCGATGTCCTCGTACGTGATGCTGCCGGGCTTCACATCCGTAGGAGCTTTGGGCGCGGTTTCCTGGGCGCATGCCAGGGCCGCTAGAGCGAAGCCAACCCACCATGCTTTCATATGGTTTCGAGCGCCTGTTCGAAATCGGCGAGCAGATCGCGCCAGTCCTCGATGCCGATGGAGATGCGCACCAGCCCGTCGGTCACGCCAGCTTGCGCGAACTGTTCTTCGGTAAATCCGGAATGCGTGGTGCTCTTCGGGTGACAGACCAGGGTTTCGACGCCGCCAAGCGATACCGCGTTGCGCGCGAGGCGAAGATTGCGCAGGAATTCGAACGCGGCGCGCTTACCGCCGTGCAAATCGATGGAAAACATCGCGCCTGGAAAATCGCATTGGGCGCGATAGATGCGGATCTGCTCGGGATCGTCGAACAGGGTGGGATACATCAGTTTCTTCACCTTCGGGTGTTTTGCCAGCGGTTCTGCGATACGCTGCGCGTTCTTGCTCTGCCGGTTCATGCGCAGGCCGACGGTCGGGAGGCGATTGTCCAGCATCCAGCACTCATCGGGCTGCAAAATATTTCCGAACAAGCCTCGCAGGGGGCGGATTTTCTGGATCAATGCGCGATCCTTCGCGAGCGCGAAGCCGCCGATCAGATCGCTGAAGCCGGACAAATATTTCGTGGCGGAATAGAGCACCAGGTCCGCGCCCAATTCGAGCGGATGCTGGAACGCCGGTCCCATCATGGTGTTATCCACCATCACGAGAGGAGTTTCGCCGTGCGCGGCCGCAGCGTCGACGCAGCGCCGGATATCCGTCATCAGGCCGGTAGGATTGGCGGGTGTTTCGATCAACACCACGCGCAGATTTTTGGCGGAACGAATGGCGGAGTCGATTGCCTCGGTTTGTCCAGCCTGTGCCGCCACACCTTTAACGCCCCACGATGCGAGAAAATTCTCGATCAATTTTTGCGTGCCGCCATAAATGGGAACGGTATAGACGATGGTATCGCCGGGGCGAAGGACCGCGAACAGCGCGGTGACAATGGCGGCCATTCCGGAGTTGAAGACCAGCGCCGCCTGTGCGCCGGCTTCGAGCGGGAGAATCTGATCCTCCAGAATTTCCGCGTTGGGATGATTGAAACGCGAATAAACGAGGTCGATTTGTTCTCCCGGCTGGGGCGTGCCGCGCCCGGCCATGAGATCGAATGCGCGCTCGGCCGCTTCGGGGCTGGAAAAGACGTAGGTCGAGCTGCGAAACACCGCGGGCCGCGCGGAGCCCACCGAAAGCGTGGGATCAAATCCGCGAGTCAGCACTTCGGTGCGGGGACGGAGAAGAGTTTTCGTGTCAGCCATCGCTTTGAGTGTAGCGCCCCCAGATCGTGGACCACGCGAATCCGGCCAGGAGCAGCGCCGCATAAATGTAGGGCAGGTACGAGTAGGGCGGGGCCGGGACGGGGTAGAGGCTGCCGAGGAGCGCCGCGGCCATGGCGAGAACAGCCAGGACGGAGATGGCGATGGCCCCCGGAGTCAAGCGGCCTTCGGAACGAAGATAAACGGGTGCGGCGGCGGAGACAAGAATATACGCCGTGACGAATCCCAACGTGGCCAGAGTCCCGATGAGGCCGTAGATATCGAACAAGCTGGTCCCGCACATGATCATGATCGCGGCGGGTAAAAAGGCCGCGATCGAGCTCAACAGCACGGCGCGATGCGGGGTTTGATTTTCCGTGTGCGCCTGGCCCAGCACGGAGTGCAGCGCACCATGCCTTCCCATTAGGAAGAGAACTCGGGCCGCCGCCGTGATGCAAGCAAGGAAGCAGGAGAAGAAGCTGAGGACTGCGCCGAGATCGGTGAGTGTGCCTAGCAGCGGCGGGAGTCCGGCTTTCGCGGCGAGCACATGGAAGGGCGCGGGACTCTTGTCGAGGGTCTGCGGCTCGCCTCGAAACCCGAGCACCTCGGCATAGGCGCAGAGAAAGAAGAATATTCCGGCCAAGATGGCGCTCCATTTGACGGCGCGAGGAATGCTGGTCAAGGGATCTCTGGCTTCGGAGCCGAGCGAAGTCGCGCTTTCAAATCCCACCGAGCTGAAGATCGCGAGAACCAGTCCCAGCCGCAGCTTTTCCGCACTGACGCCCCGCAGAGTAAGCTGCGCCATATCGAGATGCCATCCGTGCTTCACGATGATGCCAATCGCGATGACGGAAATCAAGGCTACCGACGCAGCTTCCAGCCATAGCATGAGGCGGGTGGAGAGTTGCACGTCGCGATAAGCCAGATAGCATGCGAACACCATGACCAGCGCGGTCAGGAGTAGCGGGAAAGCCCGCACGCCGAAGCGGTCGCGTAAGATGACGTTGGCATAGTTGGTGACCCCGGCGCTGACAGCAGCGGCCGTGCCAACATAGGCGATCAACAGCGCCCATCCGGCGAGCACGCCCCACCTTCGATGCATATGGTCCGTAATGTAGGTATAAAGAGAACCAGGCGAGGCCGAGAACCGGGCGAACTGGTTCACGTTGAGCGCGACGAGAAGAATCGTGACTGTGGAAATGAGAAATGCGATGGCGCAGCCCTCGCCCGCTAACCCAAATACGAGGGGAATGGTCATCACGGGAGCGCCAGTGGGCGCGATCAGAGCAACCGATTGGGCCAGGGTTTCACTGGGAGAGAGTGCCGCCGATTTCAGTCCGTAGGAAATAGATTCTGGAGACTCTGGCGCGGGCGGAGCGGCAGGACTTACCAACCTTACGGAGGTACTGCCGGGTTCCATCCACACATAGTAGCATCCGGGCTCCGCGGGGTCGATTATCATAAGAGGCTATGAAGCGCGGACTTGCCTTGACCCTCATGATTGCCGGATGCGTCGCGGCGCAGCCGATTCCTAAGCCCGAACAGTTCTTCGGATTTCCCATTGGCGCGGACAAGAAGCTGGCGCGCTGGGATAAGATTGTCGAATATTTTGAGAAGGTGTCCCAGGTATCCGACCGCGTGAAAATTCACACGCTGGGAGTCACCACTCAGAATCATCCTTTCGTGATGCTTGAGATCAGCGGCTCCGGGACGCTGGCGAATCTCGATCATTACAAGCAGTTGGAGCGCAAGCTCTACTTTCAGGGTGGCGCGCCATCGGAAGCAGAGCGAAACGATATTTTCAAGAATGGCAAAGCGGTGATCCTGATCACCAATAACATCCACTCCACTGAAATCGGCGCGTCGCAAATGGTGATCGAAGCGGTCTACCGCCTGGCTACCGAGGATTCTCCTGCGGTGCGGAAGATTCTCGACAACGTCGTGCTGTTGCTGATTCCTTCGCTGAATCCCGATGGACAGATCATGGTGACCGATTGGTACAACAAATACGTCGGAACCCCGCAGGAAGGTGGGCCGATGCCGTATCTTTATCATCTGTACGCCGGGCACGATAACAATCGGGATATGTTCCTTTTCTCGCAAAAGGAGAGCCAGATGGCGGCACAGGTTCTGTGGCACGATTGGTTCCCGACTATCTGGCTGGATGAGCATCAGATGGGCAACACGGGGGCGCGCATTTTCACGATGCCCGCCACGGATCCGATCAATCCGAACGTGCATCCGCTGATCTATCGTTTAAACACAATCTACGGGCAGGCGCAGGCGGCGGCGCTGGAAGCTGAGGGCCGCACGGGAATCATTCACAACGCGACGTATACGAATTTCTGGGAAGGCGCGATGGCGTGGGCCGGGTGGTGGCATAACCAGGTTGGTCTGCTGACGGAAGTGGCCAGCGCGCGCATCGCGACTCCGGTGAAACAAACCATGGCCGATCCGAACGCTCCGCCCTCGGACAACGGGGGACGCGCGGGATCGGAAGAAGGCGGTGGTGGACGGGGCGGTGGGGGACGCGGCGGGGACGATCGCGGTCCGGATGCGGCTCTGCCTGCTCCGCGCGATATCCTGCCGCGCACGGAATATTCGCGGCCTTGGCTCGGCGGCACGTGGCGTCTGCGCGATATCGTCGATTACGAGTTAACCGCGACGTTCGCTTTGCTCGAAACCGCCGCGGACCAGCGTGAAACCCTGCTGCGCCAGATCTACGAAGTCAATGCGGCTACGCTTGCGGACGGAAAGAAGGGCGAACTCGGATTTGGGAACAAGGAGAAGAGTTACGCCGCCATCATTCCGATTCGCGGCCAGCACGACCGGAACGAAGTGATCGAACTGGTGGATAAATTAAAGATCGGCGGTGTGGAAATCGGGCAGGCTCGCAAGGAGTTCAAGGTAGACGGCGAGACTTACCCTGCCGGCACGTACGTGATCCCATTTACGCAGGTATACGCGCGTTACGCCAAGGATATGTTGGAGAAGCAGATGTATCCGGAAGTGCGCCGGGCGCCGAACGCGCCGGCGGAAGCTCCCTACGATGTCTCCGCATGGTCGCTCGGGATGCAGTTCGGAGTGAAGACTGTGTTCGCGAAGACACCTCTGCCGGATGATTTGGCGCTCGATCCGGTGAAGAGCACGCCGCGCTTTATTTTGACGGCCGAAAAGACTGGTTCAGGCTGGAGCTTTCCTTACGATGGCGCGGAGAGCGCGGTCATCGTGAACCGGCTGCTGAACGACGGCGCGAAGTTAGAGATCGCCAAGCCGCACGGCTCGGAACCGGCGATCGTTCGGGTCGCTACGAAGCAGACGGTTTGGGATCACGCGGTGGCGGGGTTCGATGTGACAGTGAAAACCGCGCCGGACGCCAAGCCGGCCGAGATGGGGATCGCCTTGAAGAAACCTCGGGTGGGTATGTATCAATCGTACACGCCGAGCATGGATGAAGGATGGACGCGATGGGTTCTCGAACATTACGAATTCTCCTACCACACGCTGCATAACAGCGACATTCAGGCAGGCCGCCTGCGGGACAGTTACGACGCGATCATTCTGCCGGATCAGGCGCCTCTCCAGATCATGAACGGCACGGATTCGAAGACCATGGTGGAGGAATTTCGCGGAGGGATCGGCGAGAAGGGCTGGCTCGCGCTGAAGGCTTTTACGGATCAGGGCGGTACGCTGATTTCGCTCGGCCAATCGTCGAATTTATTGGTAGATAAGCTACCCCTTCCAGTGAAGGAGCTCAAACGGACGCTGAGCCGCGAACAACATTACGCGCCAGGGACGATCGTCAACCTGCAAGTGGATACGGCGCATCCCATGGGCTTCGGCATGCCGCAGGATGCCTTGGGATTTTACATCAATTCGCCGTTTTTCCAGCTTACGGAAGGGTTCAGTTCGCAGAAAGTCAGCGTGATCGCGCGTTATCCCAATCACGACGTCAATGCGTCCGGATGGCTGCGGGGAGAAGAGCTGATGCTGGGCCGCGCCGCCGTGGTTGCCATCGAAACGAATCCGGGCAAGGTGGTTCTCTTCGGGATCCGTCCGCAGCATCGCGCGCAGACACACGCGACACTTCCGTTGTTGTTTAACGCGCTCTATTGGTCGGCGGAAGGGGATCTGACGGCGGGATTACAGTAATTTCGAAGAGCCGACCAGGGGGTCCGGCGCGGACGAGGCGTCCGCCCCACAAAATATTTCTGTACAAGCGGGCAATGACTGGCGCACCTAGAATCGCGCGAGATTTTCGGTAGCGCGCGGCTTGATCAGAGCCGCATACATACCGATCATTTCCGCCGAACGGGCAACGAAGGACGTCGATAAGACAAGCGGGAACAGGCAAACGGCGCGCGCCCGGCTTGCTCCCACCGCACGGCTATAGCGAAACCAGAGGCGGGAATCGCGAAGGACGAGTCCCATTCTGAGTACGACCGGCTCAATCGGTTTCATCTTGGCCAGTATCTTGATCCGCGGCCACGACGGGTCGGAATTCCTGCCGATATAGGTCTCCCAGCCGCGCCGAAAATGGAGTCGGATCCACCACCGGAAGGTCATGGCGTGAGCCACCCTTTGCGCGGGTTGGTATACGACCGTTGCTCCGGAACGAACCAGCTCGAAGTACAACAAAGATGAACAGAAGGACCTTTTGAAAGCCCGGAAGGGATGCCGCAAAAGCACGTCTCGCCGCAGCGCAACATTGTGGCTCAGCAAAGAATTGGCTTGCAGAGGATCGCCGGAGCCCGAACTTTTCAGCACGAAACCCCAAGTGGGCAAAGCGGTCGCCAGCATCCACGGCGAGTCCGGTCCGAGCTTTTGGGTACGATATTGCGATGGCCCCACCACCACATCCGCGCCATTTTGAATACCGGCCACAATGGTCGATAACCAGCGTGGACCGGGGAGCACGTCGGAGTCCGCAAAGGCCACGATTTCGCCGGCAGTCAACTGTGCAGCCTTGTTTTTCAGCTGCCAGTAATGAGTGTTATCAGAATCGGCAGTGACCAGCCGGATCTGAGAAAAGACTTGCCACTTGGGGTGTAAACCTTCAATATTATCGATCTGACCAGGGGTGCCGATGAAGATCAGTTCCACTCGTTCGAGCGGAAAACCCTGTTCGAACAGCGCGTCCACCGTCTCGGAATGAAATGCCAATTTGTTGTGTTCTTCGTTATACGCTTCGATAATGATCGATACCAGGGGCTTCATGGTTATTAACACGGGCGAGCGAGTGACTGATACAGATTCACAAAACGATCCACAAAAACTTCCTCCGATAAGTATCGCATCGCAAATTCCCGCCCGCTCATTCCCATGCGGTCAGTTTTCGCCGGGTTTTCTAACAGCGAAAGGATCGACGTGGCCAGCGTTGCCGGATCCGATGGAGCAAGGAGGATTCCGTTTTCGCCATCCTGAATGAGTTCGGCGAGCCCGCCGGTGTTGCTCGCTATGACCGCCGTGCCACGCATCATCCCTTCCGCCGCAACGATGCCAAACGGCTCCTCCCAGCGGGACGGCACTACTTGCACCCACGCTCCGGCAAAATGATCCTCCAACTGCGTGCGAGACAAGTGGCCCAGCATGACGATGCGGGAGCCGAGACTTAGTTGCTCGATTTTCGCCTGAAGGCGATGCCGCTCCGGCCCATCTCCGGCAATGAGAAGGGTGGCATTTGGAATCCGCTTCACAACTTTCGCAAAGGCCTCCAGCAGGACATCGGCCCCTTTTTCCGGCACCAATCGACCGGCAAAGGCGACGACCGGAGGATCGGCAAGCGGCCGGCGTGCAGCGCGAACGGGCACACCATTCCAGATCACTTCCGCTGTCTGAATGCCATCGGCTTCAAGGCGGCTCCGGGTCGCGTGACTATTGGCGACCACAACGTCGAATGCGCTCTTCCATCGAAGCCACAGCTTCATTTGGGTCATTTGAAAGGGCCACGCATAGGCCGGTACGCAGCCATTCTTAAGACAGGCCAAACCGGCATGCTCATGGCAACGAGTGAAACCAGGCAGCAGTTTCGTTCCAATCGGGCAAATGCTGCGGTACCAAGCCTCATGGAAGATAGCCGGAACATTTTCGAGCAGCGGCAAAATGAGTGGCGACAGTTGACTCAGGAAGAGCCTTACATGAACAATATCAGGCTTGAAATTTTGGAGGATTCGGTGGAGACTCAGATACGCCGACGGATTGGCGACCTGTGTGAGGCCTCGCAGCCTGGATGTCATTCCAAAGCATTCGTAATCCGCCTGGCTGGGTATCCCTAAAGGCCGTGCCGAACTGGCCAGCAGACGGGCATCATGACCGCGGAGCCGCAGGGCATCGCGCAACATAAGGACCATCAGCTCGGCTCCGCCGGTGGGCGTGGCGTAATCGGAAACCAGAAGGATTCGCATCGGCCCTTAATGTCCTGGCATTTCCATCTCCATCCGATCGGTCAAATGTCGAAAACGAAACCGGTCTTTGGCCGCTTCCTCCTTGGCAATTTTTGCGGATTTCGTGAGGTAAAGCCAACCGCCGGGAAATTCGCCAATCCAGCGCCGAGCGGTATCGAAGGCAGTGAAGGACAGCCCGCGTACGATCGCCAAACGCGACGGCCGGGCTTCTAAATCAGCGTAACCAAATGTGCGCATCTGCGATCCGACGACCCACTCAATCAGAGCCACTTGCTCCGAAGAAAGTTGTTGGCTCCATTGTCCCGATCGACCGGTGGTGACGGGCTCCTCGGCTCTTTGAAACCAGGGCCGGTCCGCGGTTGGATCCGGTTTCGGGATCAGCATAGCTGGCGAATATACCGCGCCGATGTGTGCGCAGACCCGCCGCATCTGATCCTCCGGATCTTTAACCAGCTCTTCATATCGGACCTGCAAATATCCCGTATGGTCCCGCCAATGAAACGCGCGCAAATTGTCGGCGAGCCACACCCGCGCGTTCGCGATCACGCTGTTGGCAGCCCACGGCATCCGCTGCAAGGATGCGACCACATCCCTCGGATCGCGAAGCAGATGAATCACGTTCGCATCGGGATACCATTGCCACAGCGTCTCGATCATCCGCGTGTGAGGAGTCTTCTCTCCGCAGCGCGTCTTTCCCTGGCTGTCTGCGACGAACGTCAGCAGCGCCG
>Ga0116129_1000231_pt1 | contig 39526 bp, 36 predicted proteins | sample June2015DPH_17_2_FD_89732 | JGI IMG/M metagenome (GOLD analysis project Ga0116129, IMG submission 89732) | Peatland microbial communities from SPRUCE experiment site at the Marcell Experimental Forest, Minnesota, USA - June2015DPH_17_10 | ecosystem: Environmental > Terrestrial > Soil > Wetlands...
CGCCTCTCTTTTGGGCTGAGTCGCTCCCTAATCGTGGATTGGCGCTGTTCGTGGTAGCAGATTCGAAAGTGGGGTTTATTGGAAACTGGGCCTCCACTTGGCCGTAAAACGCCCGTTGCTGACATTGTCGGCCGCGGCGGTTACATCAGCCCTGACGCGGTAGTGGTTACAAGAGATTCGACCGGGATTAGCGTCCATGATTTCCGGCGTGTTCGCGGCTGACCTGAAACCAGGGTTCAAGCTTTGTAATGATGGCCGGCGCCTCAATGTATTTCTGGCAACGTTATGGGGCCAAAGCTGCACGAGCGGCAAGCTTATCGGTTCAGTTACCAAAAACGTGGGCCGTCAGCCGAACCGGCAAATCAACGATATTGCGACGACGCTAGCGGCAAGGATATGGGTTCAAGGTGGCAAGGTTATGGGTTTTGTCGCAGCCGCCGAACATCAGTCCCTGATCAGCGCGGCGGCGAGCGGCTTGAAACCGGTGGAAATCGCGATGCGCAGCGTGGGCCTCCATCGGGGGCTCCCAGCAACTCCTCAGCGAAGCGCGACTTCTTTTTCAGTTTCCATTTTGGAATTGAGCAGCAGGAGCGTGACCGGAAGCCCGCCCGCGGACGCCGCCACACGCCGCGTAAGCTGCTCAAATCGAGCGACCGCGTCCGGCCGTTCCCAAACGCCGTCGCCGACCACGAACGAAATTGCCGTGCCGCCGTCCTTGGACAACACCACGCTCGAGCCCGCATCCACCAGGAACCCGGCGCTCTTGAGCGCCTGGCCAAGAGCTTCCGCATCCGCTTCGGTGGCGGGGCCGAAGTAGTAGACTTCGTCCCTGGCGCCGACGATTACTTTGCCCACTTCCAGTTCCTTGTGTACGGTCCACGTCGAGTCGCTCAGTCGCACCGTGATGGGAAATGCGCCGATAGCCGGAGCCACGCGCCGGGCGATTTCCTCAAAGCTGAAGACCGTCTGCGGATGATCCCATGCGCCCGCCTGCAGGGCGAACGATACCGCGGCGCGGGTCCTGCCCTTCGACAACAAGACGATGGTTCCCCGGTCATTGAAGAATCCGATGCCTTTGAGCGCCTGGCCCAGCGATTCGGCGTCTTCTTTAGTAGCGGCGTGGGAGTAGTAAACCGCATCCCTGCCGATCGCTACTTTGGTATTCACCGGTTGCGTGGATGGGTGAAGGCCCCAAACGACGATGGTCGCCAGAAGGGCGAGGCCGACGGCGGAAGCTAACAGAACTGGGGCGACCTTGCTCCGGGGAGCGGGCGCAAATTCACGCGGCTCTGTGGGTTGCGCCTGCATGTCCACGATGCTATCCCGGGCGCTACGGCGATGCAAGTTGGCCCAAGTTTGGATAACCCTGTCAGGCTTTATCCAAGCTCTATCTATCTGACCCGCCGCCACATCGCAGGCCTTCGGATAAAAACGCTACAGCCGGGCCGTGGCTGAACTGCAGCGGGAAAAGATGCTCCGGGTTAACGCGGCGCGGTTAATCAAAGACAACGTCGACTTAATTGATGAGAATTACTAATATTTCTATGTGAACAGTCCAATCATTTCTACAGGCATCGGCGAATACGCTGCTATCTCGCTGAGCGATGATCGTGCGGAGCGCATAGAGGCTCCCGAGAGCCGTAACCGTGCCGCGCGTGGGGCAATTACCGGAGTATTGTTGGGTGCGGGCTTCTGGGGCGCAATTCTGGTTGTCGTCGGCTTCATCAAACTTTAGGTATCGCTCCCACGAGAACACTGGACGCGCCTGCCGCCGCTGAAGGCTCAGTCCGTCACCGGGACCGTCCCTTCAGAATCTCCTCCACCTGCGCTCTCGCCACCGGCAGCTTGTCGATATTGTCCCGGAACCATTCCGTGAAATCCGCCTCAATCGGCGCCGGCCACGCGCCATCAATCTGTCCCGCCGTGTACTTCTTCTCCTGCAGACGCTGATGGCCGAACATATCCCGCAAGTGCGTAATCTCCGAATACTGCACCACCTGCTCGGCCACTTGGGGAGGAATAAACAACACGCCGCCCTCGCGGCCCAGCGCCACATCGCCGGGTAGCACGGTGGCCATTCCGATGCGAATCGGAATATTGATGCCGATCATGGTGGAGTTCAAATCGTCCAGTTCCTTCAGGCCGTTAATGTCCCGAACCGCCCCTTCATATACGATTCCGTTGTGGCTCCTGGCGTAGATGGCGTTGCATACTGGAGGGGTGAAACGTCCGGGTGCGCTTCGACCGGAATGCTCGAAAGGCCGCCGCGAAGCACCCGAAACATGGTGTCTCATTCAATGAAGCTGCGAGCGTGTTCCTCGATTCGCTTTCGGCAACCGGCGCCGATCCGGATTCATTCTCTCGACAAGAGGCGGTTCGTGACCTTTGGCGTTTCATCTTTGGGGCGTCTGCTGGTGGTCGCGCACGTCCAGGATGACGACGTAATTCGGATCGTCACCCCGCGTCTGGCGAGCGAAAAGAAGCCCAACGCGACTTCGTGACAATACTAATGTGCCCAAAATGAATTCGACGCATTAACGCGACTGGCTCGACCATCGCACAGACGGCTCGCGTGCGGCGGGCGCTTCGGCGTAGACTTCACTGTATGGCCCGTGAGTTCACGCTTAGAATTATCGTCGAGCAGCCGCCGCCGGGCGTTGATTTCGGGCTGCAGAAAGGCAGCGGGAGTGTCTACGAGACGGTCCAAAAGCAACGCTCGCAGGGAAAGGACTTGGTCTTTGAATTCCAGCCATCCATGAGGGATGGCGTCTCAGATAGCATGGCGGCATTGGGCGGTCCGTTTGTCCAGGGGCCGCCGCGACAACGCTTCGTGTACATCGATATCGGGACATATGCCGGCCAGACCGACTCGTCCTGGAGCCGCAGGCTGAAGGTCCCCCTCGACGGAATCCCGCCGAAGTCTATCGCGGCGGGCGGCGTACTCGAATGCCGCGTCGCGGGGACCGGGCGGGATGGAGGACCCAGTTGTGCCACGGTTAGAGACTTCGAAGGCTGGAAGCCTGCAGCGCCATCGAAGCCGGTTCTGTGACTCAGACCCCGCGGTCAACGGTGAATGAGCCGCATTCGGAACTTGGTCGGAGCCAAGCCGGCTTCTCGTCCCGATACCGCGTTCGAGGAGGTTGGGCCAGCGGCCGGCGCCCGCCAGCGGCGCTTCCCCAAACCGGAGAGCACCTGATTGAGCTTCACCTTTTGGCGTATGCCGTGAAAATGTAATCCTTTGATGCCGCCAGCGTGTGGCATGTGGCGCCGCACTTGGCGTCGTGCCCCTGCGGCGGCTTGCTGGCCGAGGTGGCAGGCGTGAACGTGCCGGATGCGGCGTCATAGTCGAACGTGCCATATCCCCATCCGTGCGTGTCCGAGAATCTCTTGCTGTCCTTCTCGATGAACTCAACCGCAGCCAGGTCACCAGGCACCGTGTCCGGGATGCTCGCAGAAAAAGGCGGGTCGGTTAACTTTTTCGGTCTCCACTCAATCTTCGCAATCTTGGAGCCCTCGGGGAAAGGCTTGCCATTGCCGGGAACACCTTCCTTGTATGCGCCGATCATCACCGGATTCGCGACGATCAGTCTCATCACGTTTTGCCCATCGGTGTGACTCGGGCTGACAGCCTGCCAGTCTTCGTATCCCCTGAACTCGGAGAACGCGAGCCCATTCGGCACTTCACCGTGTACTTGTCCTGCGCGGCAATGGCCCAGCCGCCCGTGACGGCGAGCACTCCCGTAATCGCCGCAATTATCGCCATCCTTTTGCATTTCATTGAGCACACCCCTCATCGGATTTACGGTTCCCCGTATTTCGTCGCCTCGTACCGCAAGCGGCGCGCCAACTTGGCCTCACGCCCTTATCTGCTGAAGCAAAAGCATTTCCGAAAGTCCTATGGCGGCGCTGTGATGTCGAACTGTCGAATGCTTGGCACGCGGAACGGGCAACTCGCCTCCCGCCGCCAGGCATTTTGAGACTGGCCGGTAACCCCAGTCCCGTAGGGTTGAAATGTTGGGTCACACGCTCCAAAAATAAATCTGCCCTTTCTTTTCAATCACATACCGCCGTTCCTCCCTTGCAGCCCGATGTCGCCATGCTCTGCTGGGAATTGAGGTATTACCAATGTTTGACAGAGAGAAGGCAATGGCCGACGCCATCGCCAGGCACGACGCCGAGTATCCCACTCAATCCACCGGCCACGCCGGACCCTGCAGCCGCGCCGGCACGCAGCGCACTCGTCTCAATGCCTACAAACACGGCCTCACCGGTCAGATCCACCTTCTCACTGCCGCTGAGCGGACTGTCTTCGACGCGCACTGCAAAAGCATCTGCGAGGCCCTCGCCCCCGTCGGCGCCCTCGAAATCGATCTCGCCCAATCCATCGCGGAAAACCGCTGGCGCCTCATGCGCGCCCCGTCGGCGTAGTGGTGATCGGTGAGCGCCCCTACGCGGAAGGCGCCGGCGACCGCGCCGATCTCAAACTGGCGCAGGAGGACGTGGACGCCGTCGCGAACATGAAGTCCGCGGGCATCCCTGTGGTGGTGATCCTGTTCTCGGGGCGTCCTCGATCAAGCGGACGCGCTGGTAGCCGCCTGGCTGCCTGGCACGGAAGGCGAAGGAATCGCGGACGTACTTTTTGGCGACTTCAAGCCGAAAGGAAAGCTCTCATACGCCTGGCCGCGCTCCATGGCGCAAGTCGCCATGCATCCCGGCGACAAGGGCTACGACCCGCTCTTCCGATTGGGATACGGGTTGAGCTTCTAAGGAGTACCGTTTCGTAAATACGGCATCGCATTTCGCAAGGACCACTCCCTCACGGTCGTGGCTCCGATCGGAGCCGCGCGCGTCAGCAAGCGGTCTGGCAACAGACGCGAAGCTCCCTCGGGCCGGCCGCATCCACCCCATGGCGGCCTTGCATACCCAAAACTATAGTATATTATCTTATATATGTCCCAGATCACGATTTACCTGCAGGATGAAATAGAGGACAAGGCGCGAAAGGCCGCCAAGGCGCACGGAAAATCGGTCAGCCGCTGGTTGGCCGAGCAAGTGGCGCACAAACTCGACGAAGCCTGGCCGCAAAGCGTACTCGATGCGGCGGGCGCCATTCCGGACTTTCCAGAATTAGCGGAGATCCGCAAAGGCTACGGGAAGGATGCGGCCCGGGAGTCCATGGATTGATCCTGCTGGACACGAACACCATAATCTACTACTTGAAAGGAGTGGAAACGGTGGTCGCCCGGTTGCACGCAGCGTCGCGGCATGAGGTAGCCATTCCCAGCCTGACGGTTTACGAAATCGAGTATGGCAACCGCAAGACGGCGTCGCGGCGGCGCGCGATCGTCTCCGCACTGTTGGCGGCGTTAACTCAAGTTCCGTTCGACTTTGAAGCGGCGCAGGAAGCTGCCCGCATTCGCATCGACCTGGAAGCCCGCGGTCTGGTAATCGGGCCGATCGATCTACTGATCGCGGGCACTGCGGTAAGCCGCGGAGCGGTGTTGGCCACCAGTAACACCCGCGAATTCTCCAGGGTCAAACACCTGCGGCTCATCGACTGGACGAGGTAGGGTATGCTTTAGCTTGCCCGGCGGCGACGGCAAGCATTGCCCTACCCTTCCCGATATTCCCCGAACACCGCGCGCAGCCGGTCCGAAATCTCGCCCACCGTCGCATAAGCCTCGGCTGCATCCACAATCGGCGGCATCAGATTGCTTCCGTCGCGCGCAGCCCTCTCGATCGCCGCCATCTTCTGTTCCACCACGCCCTGGCTCCGCGACGCGCGGACCTGCCGTAGCTTCTCCACCTGCGCCCGCTCGAGAGCCGGGTCCAGCCGGAACCCCGGAACTGTGCGCTCGCCCTCCTGCTGGAAGCGGTTCACGCCTACGACGATGCGCCCGCCGCTCTCCACCGTGCGTTGATACGCGTACGCCGCATTCTGAATCTCGGTCTGGATGTAGCCCGTCTCAATCCCGCGCAGCGCGCCGCCCATCTCGTCGATGCGGCCGATGTATTCGCCCGCCTCCCGCTCCAGGGCATCCGTCAGCGCCTCGATGTGCTGGCTGCCGCCGGCGGGATCCACCGTGTTGGTGACGCCGGTCTCATAGGCGATCACCTGCTGCGTGCGCAGCGCGATGCGCGCCGATTCCTCCGTGGGCAGCGAAAGCGCCTCGTCGCGTGAATTGGTGTGCAGCGATTGCGCCCCGCCCAACACTGCCGCCATGGCTTGCAGCGCGGTGCGGACAATGTTGACGTCCGGCTGCTGCGCAGTGAGCGTCGAACCCGCCGTTTGCACGTGGAAGCGCAGCGCGAGAGAGCGCGGGTCCTTGGCGCCGAAGCGGTCGCGCATCAGGTTGGCATACATGCGCCGGGCCGCACGGAACTTGGCGATCTCTTCCAGAAATCCGTTGTGCGAGTTGAAGAAGAAGGAAAGGCGCGGCGCGAACGAATCCACAGCCAATCCCGCCCGCACGGCAGCCTCAATGTAGGCGATGGCGTTGGCGAACGTGAAGGCCAGTTCCTGCGCGGCGGTGGAGCCGGCTTCGCGAATGTGATAGCCGCTGATGGAGATGGTGTTCCACTCCGGCAATTCGCGGCCGGCCCACGCGAAGATATCCGTGATGAGCCGCATTGCCGGGCGCGGCGGATAGATGTAGGTGCCGCGCGCGATGTACTCCTTTAGAATGTCGTTCTGAATCGTGCCCGCGAGCTTGCGCCATTCCGCGCCCTGGCGGCGCGCTATCAACGCATAATAGGCCAGCAGAATCGCCGCCGTCGAGTTGATCGTCATCGATGTCGATACGCCCGCCAGCGGGATGCCCTGAAACAGCGTCTCCATATCCGCAAGCGACGCGATGGGTACGCCCACGCGGCCCACTTCGCCGGCCGCCATGGGGTGATCGGAATCGAGGCCCATCTGCGTTGGCAGGTCGAACGCGACGGAAAGGCCGGTGGTTCCTTGCGCGAGCAGGTAGTGGTAGCGTTGGTTGCTTTCTTCGGCCGAGCCGAAGCCGGCATATTGCCGCATGGTCCAAAGGCGGCTGCGATACATCTCGCGGTAAATTCCGCGGGTATAGGGAAATTCGCCCGGTCTGCCCAGCCGGTCACTCATGATCGGGAAATTTTACGTGCGCGTAGAAATGAGGTAATGCCGTACCATGCCATCAGCATCGCGCCAAGACCCCCAGCCACCGCGCGCGCCACATCGTGATTCACAACTGCGCGCACCGCCGCGAACCCGAACATAACGCCTAAGCATAAGAAAAAGAAGCCGATAACCTCATTCCACAAGGTCCGCGCAGGCTTGATCACGGCGGGAACAATGTGCTTGATGAGCAACCCCGCGTGACGGCCTGTTCGTTGGTTCCACACACCCCAATCGTAGCAAAAGGGACATGGCCCGAACCGGACTATAACGTCTGGATCTTGACGTGCCGATAGAGTCGATGTGTTAGCTTGTGAATAGGAGGCGCCTCCACTACAATCGGTGGAGCGGCCCACTGGTGGAACGCCGGGTTCGGAGGGCGCGTCCGCCTTAAGAGGGAGTATTTGTGGATGAGCCATTGAAGCGTCTCATGCAGGAATTGGGAAACGCGATTAACGATTCCCTTTCCGAATCCGACCGTATCGCCGAGGCGATCGGCGAAATCAAACGAGCCGGGTACGACGTTTTCCTGGTTCTGGAAGCCACCATCGGCTTCAACCGGCGCGATGAGCACGCCGACGACGAAGACGAAGAGGCCGAGGTCACCGAGGAAGAGCCTAAGCGCACTTTCGAGGCGACCGGCAAGATCAAGTTCACATCGCAGGATCACCGGTTTCTCCGCGCCTTGAAGATTGCCGTGGACGACGAACGCTAGTAGGGCGGACGCCCTCGTCCGCGCGCGACCCCCTGGACGCGCTTCTTTACCTTGCCTGCGCTTTTGATGCTTATTGAAGCTGTCCCCGCATTGCCAGCAAATCCACGTAGATGTTCCAGGTTTGGTCCACCGCTTTTTCCCAGGTGAATAGCCGCGCGCGTTCCACACCCAGCCTCGCGAGCCGCTCGCGCAGCTCTTCGTCTCGCGTCAGCCGTTGCAGAGCGTGAACCAGGGCGCCGGTGTCTTCGGGATCGGCCAGCAGCGCCGCTTCGCCCGCCACTTCAGGCAGCGCCGAGCGAGTCGAAGTGAGCACTGGCGTCCCCGCTGTCATGGCTTCCAGTACCGGCATGCCGAAGCCTTCATCAAGCGAGGGGAAGGCGAAAACCATGGCGCGTGCGTACCACGCGGCGAGCTCTTCCGGCGTGACGTATCCCAAAACCGAGATGCGTTCGCGCGCCGGGCTGGCGGCGATGCGGGCGTGGATCTCCGCCGCGCCGTACCCGTTGGAACCGATGAGCACCAGGCGCCACGCGGGGTCCACAGCTTCGAACGCCTCCACCAGCCGCGCGATGTTCTTGCGCTTCTGTATGGCCCCAACGTTGAGAATCACCTTCTGCCGCGCGGTCTTATCGAGTAAGGCCGTGCCCGGGAAAGCCAGCGCGCGGGAGCCGTGATGGACCACGCGCACCCGCGCCGGTTCCACGCCTAGAAGCGAGATCACCTGGCTGCGGGTGAATTCCGAGACCGCGATCACGATATCCGCGCGCGCGGCCGCGTCCCGCGCCTGATCGGCGAAGCGCGCGCGAAATTCGGGTGTGGAGTATTCGCCCGTCAGCACGAAAAGGTCGTGAAAGGTGGCCACCGCCGGCCCTGAGTGAAACCGCGGCAGCCGCTGATTGAGTCCATGGAAGAGCGACCCCATCGGCGCCATGAAGCCGCGGATCACATTCGGCGGCAGTTGCGTGCTGAACGACTTGAAGTAACGATGCGGCCGGAAATAGAACGTGAATCGCGAATCGCCATGGGCCCTGGCGAGGCCGAATGCGACCGCGCGCGAGTACAGCGCTACGCCTGAAGGCGAAGGGTCGAGAGTGTACGTTACGTCGAGGCAGAAGCGAGGCCGTGACAATCCAGCTTGTATTGTTTCATCTTGCGGTAGAGCGTGGTGCGTCCAATGCCCAGAATCTCGGCGGTGCGTCCGCGTTCGCCGTGCGTCGAGGCCAGCGCGCGCTCGATCGCCAGCTTTTCGCTCTCCGGAATGGAGATCACCGGCGAGGCCCGCGGATGGAACTCCTCGCGCAGCATGCTTTCGTCCACCGCCTCGGCAAGCTGATGCAGGCTAGCCGCGGAGCGCGCGTAAAGCAGCGCGGAGGGCAGTGCGTCTTCCATCGCGCCTTCGGAATGCATGGCGGCCATGCGCTCGATGCAGTGCTTCAATTCGCGCACGTTGCCGGGCCAATCGTAGGCCAGCAAGGTGGCAAAAGTCTCGGCGTTGGGGCGGAACTCGGGCAGCCCGTCGTCGCGGCCGGCATCGAGAAACTGTTCGATCAGCGGCAGAATATCCTGCCTGCGGTCGTGCAGCGCCGGCAGCCGCATGGAAAAAACGTTCAGGCGGTAGTAGAGATCCAGGCGAAAGCGCCCGGCGGCCACTTCGGCTTTAAGATCGCGATGGGTGGCGGCGATGATGCGCAGATCCACGCGGCGCCAGTGCAGCGACCCCACCGGGCGGAATTCCTTCTCCTGAATCAGGCGCAGCAGCTTGACCTGCAGTTCCAGCGGCAGGTCGCCGATCTCGTCGAAGAAAGCGGTGCCGCCGTCGGCCAGTTCCACCAGGCCCTTCTTGTTCTCGATGGCGCCGCTGAACGAGCCTTTGGTGTGGCCGAACAGCTCGCTTTCCATCAGCGTGCCCACCAGCGAGCCGCAATCGATGGTCACAAATTGCCCGCGGGCGCCGACATTGTAAATGCCACGGGCAACCACTTCCTTGCCGGTCCCGCTCTCCCCGAGCAGCAGGACCGGCAGACGGTTGCGCGCAGCTTTCTCAATAAGGCGGCGGACCGCGCCGATTTGGGGCGAGTCGCCCACCAGACCGTGGCTCAAGGCCGCGGCTGCCGAATTCATCAACATCCCCCTTAAGTTCGCGTCAAGTCAATTCGTACGACGAAGGAGGTTTTATTCTCAGGATAATCTTGACGGATGCGGGCGGCCAGGGCGTTGGCGGCCGCTTCAGTGGCTTCCTGGCCCACCAAGACCCGCCAAAAGCCCTGTTCCAGCACCAGTTGCGCGCGGCCATAGCGAGCCTCCATCCCGGCGCGTGCGCGCTCGGCGTTGGCGCGGTCGCGGAATGCGCCCACCTGAACGGCGAAAGCGCCGGGCGTCACGGCCGGAGTGCTGAGGATTTCGACGCGAACCTGCGCGATTCCCGGACCGATCATGTCGATGGCTTGGGCAGCGGCATGCGAAAGGTCGATAATGCGGCCATCCACGAACGGCCCCCGGTCGATGATGCGGACGTCGACGGTCTTGTTGTTGGTGAGGTTGTAGACGCGCACCCAGGTGTTGAAGGGCAGGGTGCGGTGAGCGGCCACCAGCGTCTCCATATCATAGGTTTCCCCATCGGCCGCGCGGCGTCCGTGGTAGGGATGGCCGTACCAACTCGCGATGCCAGTCTCGACGGCGCCGGGCACGGCGGGAAGCCGGGGTGGCGGAGGCGGTGGAACCTGCGCGCGCTTCTTATGGGCGCACGCGCAAAGAAGCAGCGCAGCGAGCGCAACCGCGAGAGCGGGCGTTCGGAACATCTAGAACGATTGTAGCGCCGGCGGTCTTGCCGCCGGTGTTTCGTCGACGCTTTGACCGATGAGCGGGCCGTCAGGCGGTCATCCGGCGCGTCCTCCATAGTTTTCGTGCCGGCGGATGAAATCCCCCAGAAGCGGGACGGCAAATGAGTACTTTCCATGGCGGTTCTTGTAGACCAAGCCGGCATCGGAAAGTGACACGAGCATTTGATTAATATGGCTGCCACTGAAAGATTTCTTGAGAGACTGATTCGCCTTAGCTTCGACAACTTCCTGCACCGTGAATTCCGCGTCGCAGTTTGGCAGGCTGGCGACGATACCGAGCAATTCGCGCTGGCGGTCGGTCGCCCTGGCCCACCTTCCCGCGAAAAAATCCGAATCGAGCTTCCTGATGATTTCTTTAACAGGTATATCCGGAGACCGATGTCCGGCATCAATAGCCTGTACCCAGACATCGAACATTTCGCGGCATACGTATTGAACGAAATAAGGGTATCCGCGCGTCATCGACCAGATCGTCTTGACGGATTCCGCCGAAAAAGTGGGAGGGGAGCTCTCCTTATGAATCGGCTTGCGGATTGCCGCTGTGGTTTCCCCCTCGCTCAACGGATTGAGAAATACGACGTGAAACATGCGCTCCGCAAACGTCCGCGCCTCTACCAGTTTTGGAAATAGCGTTGGCAGGCCCGTCAGCGCCAGCATAAACCGGACGCCCTTACGCTGCAGAGACTGGAAAACATCCAACAGCAACGACAACGGATACTGATCTTTGGGCGCATGGTCGGCCAGATTCTGAGCCTCATCATACGCAAAGATAATGCCCCTCTTACCTGTCGCTTCCACGTGTGACCACACGCTTTCCAGAACGTTCTTGAGTTTATCCGATACCAAACCGGGGGTGCTCTCATAGAGATCTTTGAGAGAATAGTAATCCAGAGTGACAGGTTTAGGCGGTTGTCCTGTGAACCCCGCTTGCTGGGGATAAGACGCAGCCGTCACAATTGAGCTGGTCACCACAGCCAAGTCGGTTAACAACCGGGTCGCCATGATTTCTTCACTGACGCTGGTGGATTCGGACAAATCGGCCCCAGCCCAGAGCCATCCGGCCTGAATCGCCATCGGTTTGAACGTTTCCAGAAGTACTGTTTTGCCCAGGCCCCGAAGACCAGTCAGGATCAAATTGGCGAGGATTGTGTCCTGGTCCAGTAGCTGGCGAAACTCGTCGGTTTCATGCTCCCTGCCAGCCAGGTAGGGCGGCATGTGGCCAGCTCCGGGCCGGAATGGGTTAGGCATCTTTTTCGGCGCCTTTGCCATAAATGGCCCCCTAAATTTAGCTTACTATCTAAATTTACACGATAACTGTCGGAAAGTCAACATGTGCCGAACTAGCGTTATAAATTTAGTACACAGTATAAATTTACAATGCTTCGTAAGCCAATGTTAACATCGTCTTTGCTTGAGTCAGAAGCCCCCACCTGCGCGGGCCGACAACCATCACGCGTGGACCCATCAGTTCCAATCTCTGCTAGACAACATTCTCAGAGTCGCGATAATGGTGCGAGGGCAGACAAAACCGGACCCTCGTCTTGGACTATCTACCGGCGGCGCCCGGCGATTATAGACTTCGACTGGAGTCCTTCGTTGACGCCAATGGGAAACACAACGATTCTCCTCAAACGACTTCTATTGCCTGCTCTGGCCTTCGGGCTTGCGCCGCACGCAGGCCGCCTCTTCGGCGCCGACCAAACCGGGCAGGGTTGGCCGAAGGAATTCGACGACAGCGGCTACCATCTGGTCCTCTATCAGCCTCAGGTGGACAGTTGGAAGAAGGACCGGCTGGAGGTGCGGGCGGCGGCAACCGCGACGCGGCAAGGCCAGTCCAACGAGGTCTTCGGCATCGTCACATTTTCCGCCCGCACTGAGGTGGACAAGGAAGTCAGAATGGTCGCCCTGCAGGATTTGGAGATCAAAAGCGTGAGCTTTCCCGGATCGGGCTCCAGTCAGGGGGACCTCACCCAAATCATAAAAAATCACATACAGAGCATGGGAGAGGTCTCACTCGATCGGCTGCTGGCGGATGTCTCAGTCGCTAACGCCGAATTCGAATCTGAGTCCGCATCCACTGGACTCAAGAACGATCCGCCTAAGATCATTTTCAGCACAACTCCGGCGGTGCTGATCCTGATAGACCGCGAGCCTGTACTTCGGAACATCGCGGGCGCACGGTACCGGCGCGTCATTAACACGCCGGCTCTGCTCGTCTTCGATCCCGCGTCATCGACTTATTACCTGGATGGGCAAACGCGCTGGATGGCTGCCACTAACCTCAATGGCCCGTGGAGTCAGCCCGCGGCGGCTCCATTGGATCTGGAGCAGGTGAGAGCCCAGGCTGCCGCGCGGGAAGAGAAAGACCCGCACGATCATTCTAAGGACCCGGGAGCTCCCCCCGCCGGCGCGCCGCCAACGGTCTACGTCAGCACTCAGCCGGCGGAGCTTATACAGACTCAAGGAGCGCCAAAATTCGCCGCAATCCGCAAGACGCACCTCACCTATGTCACCAATACCGGCAGCGACATCTTCGTCGATGTGAAGAAACAGGATTTCTACATCCTCCTGTCGGGACGCTGGTACACGGCGAAAACCATGAACGGCCCGTGGAGCTGGGTCGCTGGAGCGAAGCTGCCGGGCGATTTTTCCCATATCCCGCCCGACAATCCGAAATCGGCGGTACTCGCCTCGGCACAGTGGAAGCTCGGGAAGCTGTCATCGCCAATCAGGTGCCCCAGACGGCCGTCGTGAAGAGAAATGACGCAAAACTGACCGTACAGTACGATGGCGCCGCACAGTTCCAACCGATCGAGGGCACTAACCTCGAGTATGCGATCAATACGTCCACTGACGTGATTCACGCCGAGGGGCGCTATTATGCCCTGCAGGACGGCATCTGGTTCGTCTCCAGCTCGCCGCCCGGTCTCTGGGTGCTCGCCGATACCATTCCGGCAGCGATCTATTCCATTCCTCCGAGCTCACCTCTGTATCATGTCCGCTTCGTGTATGTGTATGGCTGGACGCCCGATTACGTCGAATTCGGTTACACCCCAGGCTATCTCGGCGCATTTGTCTCAGACGACGTGGTGGTTTTCGGTACGGGCTGGTGGTATCCGGGCTGGTACGGCGACCTGTACTTCGCATGGCCATGGACCTGGGGCTTCGGCTTCCAGTTCGGATACTGGACGGGTGGCTGGTTCTGGCAGCCCGTGGGCGGTTACTGGTGGTATCACAATCCTCCGAACGTGCGCCGCATCTTCAGCGGGCATCGGAACACGCACTGGTCGCCCCATGACCCCGAGCGCATCCGCGGCAACGCGAATGTCTATAGCCGATGGCCGGCTTCCGCGATTGTCAGCCGTGGACTGCGGCAACCTCCACCCGCAGCCGTCGCATCGAGTCAACGCGCCGATATCTACGCCGGCAAGGACGGGCATGTGTACGAACACCGCCCCGACGGCTGGTACCAGCGCGATAACTCGAAATCGCCGCAGAAGGTGACGGCTACTCGAATCTCACTAACCAGCGGCAGGCGCGCTCGTTTGGCGCCGCCCGGTAAAGCGAGTTCCAGAGCCGTGGACCATCCGTCGGCATGCCACACTTCTCGGCGCCGCGTGGCGGAGGCGGCGGAGGCGGCGGACGGAGGTAGCCAGCCTGCCGGCTGCCGCTTAGCAGTTCACACAACAACCAGCCTCGGTCCGAAGCCGAATCCTGGCAGAGTGCGCTCATTTCACCGCGCCTCTGCGGACCGGGTTCCAACCCACACGCGCTATGATTAGCTTTCCGTGAATACCGCCCTAGTCACCGGCTCCTGCGGCCTGATCGGCTCCGACGTCACCGCCTATTTTGCGCGCCTCGGCTGGCGCGTCACCGGCGTCGATAACAACCTGCGCGCCACCTTCTTCGGCCCGGAAGGCGATACCCGCTGGACCCTCGAGCGCCTGCGCCAGATCCCCTCTTACGATCATCGCGATCTCGATATACGCGACCGCGCCGGCGTCCTGGCCCTGATGAAGGAGATCCGCCCATCGCTCATCGTGCATGCCGCCGCGCAGCCTTCGCACGACCGCGCCGCCGCCATCCCCTTCCTCGATTTTGAAGTGAATGCGCTGGGCACGCTTCACCTGCTCGAGGCCGCCCGCCAGTATTGTGCGGAAACGCCGTTCATCCACATGTCGACCAATAAGGTATACGGCGACCTTCCCAACTCCATTCCGCTCCGCGAGCTCGAAACGCGCTGGGATTATGCGGACCCGGCTTACCACGACGGTATTCCGGAAACCTTCTCCATCGATCAATCGAAGCACTCACTTTTTGGCGCATCCAAAGTGGCTGGCGACATCATGGTGCAAGAGTACGGCCGCTACTTCAACATGCCCACCTGCTGCCTGCGCGGCGGCTGCCTGACGGGGCCGAACCATTCCGGCGTGGAGCTGCACGGGTTCCTGAGTTACCTGGTGCGATGCAACGTCGAAGAGCGCGAGTACAAGGTTTTCGGCTACAAAGGCAAGCAGGTTCGCGATAACATCCACTCCGAGGACGTCGCCAATTTCATGCACGAATTCTACCGGAGCCCGCGCGCGGCCCAGGTCTACAATCTGGGCGGAGGCAAAGGCAATGCGTGCTCCATTCTGGAAGCCTTCCGCATGGTGGAGGCCGTTACCGGCAAGCCGCAGCGCTGGTCTTACGTGGCTGAGAACCGCGCCGGCGACCATATCTGCTATTACAGCGATCTGCGGAAAATGCAGGCGCATTATCCGGCCTGGAGCATCGCGCGGCCATTGCCCAATATCTTCGAAGAGATCGCGGCAAGCTGGTCGCTGCGTCTGTTAAATGTAAGACAGGCCTCCCGGCCTGTCTCTTGTTAAATGCGCATACTGATTGCGGGCATTTGCGGGTTCGCTGGGGCATCGCTAGCGCGCACGTTCCAGAGTGCCATCGAAGGGGCTCGCATCTTCGGCGTGGATAATCTTGTGCGTCCCGGCGCCGAGCGAAACCGCGGCGATCTGCGCGCGCTGGGCGTCGAAGTGTTTCATGGCGATACGCGCATGGCGTCGGACCTCGAAACCCTTCCGGCAGCGGACTGGGTGATCGACGCCGCGGCCAACCCCAGCGTGCTCGCGGGCGTCGATGGGCGTTCCAGCAGCCGTCAATTGATTGAGCACAACCTGCACGGAACCTTGAACCTGCTCGAGTATTGCAAGCGGCACACGGCCGGTTTTATCCTGCTGAGCAGCAGCCGCGTGTATTCCATTCCCGCGCTTGCCGGCCTGCCATTGCGCGCCGAAGGCCGGCGTTTCGTTCTCGATTCGTCCCAGCCGCTGGCGCCCGGCGTGACCGCCGAGGGCATCGCCGAAACCTTCCCCGTGACGGCTCCGGTTTCCCTGTACGGCAGCACTAAGCTGGCCTCCGAAGCGGTGGCGCTGGAGTACGGCTACGCCTTCGATTTTCCGGTGTGGATCGACCGCTGCGGCGTCCTGGCGGGCGCGGGGCAATTCGGTACCGCCGAGCAGGGCATTTTTTCCTATTGGATGCACGCGCACGCCGCCAGGCGCCCTCTGCGTTATATTGGCTTCGGCGGATTGGGTCTGCAAGTCAGGGACGCGTTTCATCCCGAAGACCTCGCCCAACTCCTGCTCTTGCAGATGCGGGATACCGAGGCCAGCGGCGAGCGTATTTTCAACGCCGGCGGAGGCGCGGCGAATGCCATGTCGCTGGCCGAGCTGACGGCGGTCTGCGACCGGAAATTCGGCGCCCACGCGCCCCAGCCCGATTCGAGCGTAAGGCCGTTCGACTTGCCCTGGGTGGTGATGGATTCGGCCCGCGTACAGCAGCGCTTCGGCTGGAAGCCGCGGCGCACGCTCGTCTCCATCCTCGTTGAGATCGCGGAACATGCGCGCAGCCATCCGGAATGGCTCGACGTGTGCGAAGGGAAGCGAAGCTGAACACCCTGCCACAGCCGGACACCGCCATGCGCGTTGTTGACAAGCTTCGCCTGCTGACGGTGGTGATTCCGGCGCGCGACGAAGAAGGCTGCATCCGCTCCACGGTGGAGCATCTCGATCTCGAGCTGCGCCTGAACCATGTCCCGCACGAAATCATCGTGGTGGACGACGGCAGCACGGACCGCACCGCGCAGATTCTTGCCGAGACCGCCGAGGCCATACCGGCGCTGCGTCCACTGGCGAACAACGGCCAGCACGGTTTCGGCAGAGCCATCATCCATGGGCTGGAGCACATGCAGGGCGATGCGGTGGTGGTGATGATGGCCGACGAATCCGACGACTGCCGCGATGTGGTGCGCTACTGGAAGACGTTGAACGAAGGGTACGATGCGGTGTTCGGTTCGCGCTTCATGAAGGGCGGCGGCGTGATCGACTATCCCGTCTTCAAGTTGATCCTCAATCGCCTCTTCAACGGCATGATCCGCTTCCTGTTCCACATCAAGCTGAACGACACCACTAACGCCTTCAAGGCCTATCGGCGAACCGTGATTGAGGGATGCAAGCCGCTGATCTCTCCTCACTTCAATCTCACTGTGGAGCTGCCGCTCAAGACCATCGTTCGCGGCTACACTTGGACGGTGATTCCCATCACATGGCGCAACCGGCGGACCGGCGAAGCTAAGTTGAAGCTGAAGGAAATGGGCAGCCGCTATTTCTTCATCTGTCTTTATGTATGGCTGGAAAAGTACTTTAGCCGCGGCGATTACCGCAAGCCGCAATAGAGTTACACTCATGTGAACGCGCTTCGTTCACAAATCCCAAGCATCCAAACGAGTTACCGATTACAAGCAACCCCCGAACACCTACGCGCATCTAATAAGCAACTACATCTTTCCATTCGGCCGAGTCCGCCGGTTTCTCAACCAAACAAAAAGGAGCAGAGTGTGTCACAAGATAGAATTCCGGCCTTCAAGCAATTCTTGTTCGTAAGCGATTTCGACCAAACGTTAAGTTTCAACGATTCAGGTTTAGTGCTGAGCGAGATGCTCGGCATCACGAATTTTCAGGAAAAAATCAGTGGCTTGTCGCACATCCATATGGTGCAGCAGGGAGGAGAATTGGCTTACCTGTTGTTGCACGATCCGGAGTTCCGGCGCGTCCGCAAGCATGACTTGATCGAGGCCGGCAAGCGCATCCGCCTCAAGGAAAATATCCAGCTGTTGTCGAGTATGCTGCAGGATCTGGATGGGCACCGCTTTTCCTTCTACGTGGTTTCGGCGGCGCCCGAAGAAGTGATTCAATCGGCGCTCGAGGGCATTGTTCCCGAGGATCACATCTTCGGCGCGCGTTTCCGCTACGACGAAGCGAGCGGCGAGATTGAATCGATTGTCCGCGTTCCAGCGGGTTACGGCAAGGTAGTGGTTCTTGAGGAATTGCGCTCGCGCCTGCCGATCGGCCACGACCGCATCGTATATGTCGGCGACGGCAGCTCGGACGTCCACGTGATGCTGCACGTGAACCGGCTGGACGGCCTGACCATTGCCGTATCGGAGAACAAGTACATCACGCAGATCGCGCGGCGCACGATTCTGAGCGAAGATGCTTCGAGCGTGCTCATTCCGATTCTCGAGGAGATTGTAGGCTGGAACTCCATGCGGATTCGCGCGCTCTTCGAATCGCAGGGCCTGTTGCTGCAGGAGTGGGACAAGGTGCGCACCGATTCTCTCCGGATTTCGAACGCCGCCCACGCTTCATCCGGCGCTGCCGAAGTGGAGATTCAATGAGGCTCGATTGGATCGGTTGGATTGCGACAGCCGTGTTCGCAAGTTCATACCTGTTTAAGCAGCCGATGGCGCTGCGCCGAGTGCAGGCAGGCGCAGCGCTACTGTGGGTGATCTATGGGTCGATCATCCACGCCTTTCCGGTGGTAGTGGCTAACCTTGTGGTGGCCGGGATGGCCGTTTATTCCAGCAGGTCCTGGCGCGCGGGCAAGGCAGCATCGGAACCCGCTGAAGCCGCAGTTATTGAGTCTCGCTGAAGTGACTCAAAGTAGGGCGGACCCCCTGGTCCGCGGCCGGCCCCCTGGCCGGCCTTCCGATGGACTCCGATCAGAGCCGGGCGTCAGCAAGCTTTTTCTTGTGCCGAATCTCGGGGCGTGGGCTCTAAACTACCAAGTCTCCCTCGGGCTCAACCACACTAACGGGCGGTGGATGAGACGGGTCGCACAAGCGCTCTTTCCAGTGGCGGTGGAGCGGAAACAGGAAGATGTGCTTGCGCTCGCCTTGCGCCGTGTTGTAGCGATCCATGCGCCCGCGGCCTTGCGTGAGACCTACCTCGGTCCAATTGGCGGCGCGGTAACAGCCGCCGTGATATCGCGTTCCATCCACCAGCGTTTCGAGCAGCACGGGCCGGGCGCAATAAGCGGCCAACCAATCGCGGGGCAATTGCCGCGCAGCAAGCGAGAGAATGTGACTCGCCAGGTTTGGCACCTTGACCCAAGGCAGAATCAGAAAGCGGCTGTTATTGACTATCATCGGCAGATTGACTTGCCGGGTCGCCTGGCTCCAACCAATGTGCGCATCCCGCGGCGCCATCTTCCAGGCGGCGCTGGTGAACAGCAGGCAGGCCATCAGCGGATAGGGCGGTTGCAGGGAACGAACGAAATAGCGAAGTTGTGCGCCGTAGGGTACCTTGTAACCCAGATAGTGGTAGCGCTGTATGTACTGCCGGAACAGGCGCCGGTCGTCGGCGTTGTCGATTAACTTAAGTTGGACTGGAAGATAACTGCCAATCGGGTCGGTGAGCGGCGCCTGCGCATCGCTCAGTTCGTCCCACTCTGTCGAGCGCGGACGCAGTTTCTTGGGTTGTATGGACAACCACGGCAGCCATCCGCGTTCGTGCAATGCCTGCAAGAAGAAGTAACATTCCCGGCTCTTGAGTCCGCCGTTTGGCCGCCGCCACTCCAGCAATTCGCAAACCGTGGACGACAGCTCGGTAAGGCTCAGAGTACAAAAATCGCGCGTAATCTGCCGGATCAGATCGAGCTCCTCCGGCTTCACCTCGCGGCCACAAAACGACAGACCGCCGCCGATGGTCACTGGCATGATGCGTTACCCGCTTGTTGCGAGCCCCATTACTCACTGTACAGAAATCCTTCCGGCGTGTCCAGAAAATTATCGAAAAATTAATGGCGGCAACCCAAGTGAGGATTCTGCAAAAATTGTGTGCCGCTAGTCTGTCGCCTGTTGCCTGACTGTCACTCAATTAAAGTCGCGACGCTTCCAGGTATTCGATATCGGGCTTGACCTCGGCGTTCAACGCTACGCTGCCGCGTTCCTTGCGGGCTTGCCGCGAGAACAGGCAGATGCTCGGGTCAAAGACAAACTTAAGCAACAGCCTGGTCCACGAGGTATGATACACCAGCGAGTTATATAACTCCGGCGCGCCGCTTCGGATGTCGGGAAGGTGATTCCATGGCACCGACGGCAGATCGTGATGCTCATTGTGGTACCCGACATTGAAAGCCACTCTGTTGAAGGGGCCGTAGTAACTGTAAGTCTCCTGCGGCGGCGCCACCAGGTAATGCTCCTGTATCCACCGTGCGCCCAGCGGATGCAGGCCGACCGAAAAGAAGAACGAGGCCGCGAGATACAGAAAAGCCTTCGGCCCGAGGAAAAAGTAAATCGCCAGGTCGAAAGCGATTTGAACCGCAAAGTTCAGCACAATCCACCGGTCGAACATGCGGATTTCCCGCAGGCGCGGCGGCCGGGTGATCTGAAAAATCGGAAACAGCAGCAGCCAAAGAGCCTTCCCGAAGGCCGAATTTCCAATCAACCGGGCCTCCCAATAACTGGGCAGGTCGGCATCCAGATCGTAGACTCCCTGGAAGGCATGGTGCTTCAGGTGATACCGCTGGAAGGAAACCGCGCTCGGCAGCAGGTGCGGCAAATTGGCCGCGATGGAGGCCAGAGTGTTCTGATATGTTTTGGGGAAAATCAGGTTGTGCGTGCACTCATGAATCAGCGTCCATAAAGCATGGCTCGCGCACGCGCCGGCCGTAAACGCCACCGGAAAGATCACCCACCACGGCGAGTCTCTCACTAGAAACGCGATCCCCACCTGGAGCGAAACACACCCCAGAATCATCAGGGCGGTATAAGGATTCTTGCCGATCAACCGCCGCAATTCGGGGTGGCTGCGCAGCAGCGTCTTGGTTCGGTCGCGGTGTGGTTCCTGCGTTAGCGAGTTTAGGAATTGCTTTGGGGATGGTCGCACGTCGGCTGCAAGTATAGTGGTCCGGGCGGCTCAAGTAAAGTCGCGAATTCGAAGGGAATGCGTTCCCGCGTTGCCGGAATACGAAAGATACGAAGGAGACGTAAGGCGCCGTACACGAACCGCAGTGGCTCTCATTTGCCGCCGCCGCGGGAAAGACGCCGCCGCCCGCCGCGCTGTCGGCAATCCGAGATCGTATCAGGCCGCCCCATATCCCTGCCGCTTCAACGCCCCGCCTAACGCCTCCAGCACCAGCGACACGTTCTCCGCCTGCGACCCATATCCCATCAATCCGATGCGAAACACTTTGCCCGCCAATGGACCAAATCCACCGGCGATTTCCATGCCCCGCTCTTCCAACAGATACTTGCGCACCTTCGCGTCGTCGATGCCATCCGGCACGCGCGGCGTGTTCAGCGTCCACAGCCGGTCCGCGGCGTTCGCCACGTGCATCTGCAGCCCCATCGCCTCAATTCCCGCGACGAACGCCAGATGGTTCCTGCGGTGTCGCTCCCACCGCTCGGTGAGCCCCTCCTCTTCCACCAGCGCCAAAGCCTCGCGCAACGCGAAAAATAAAGTCGCCGATGCCGTATGGTGATATTTGTGGCCGGTGTAGAACGCGTCGATCAGTTGCAAATCGAGATACCACGATTGCACCGGCGTCTTGCGGTTCTTCAACCGGTCGAGCGCGCGCGGCGAAACCGTGATGGGCGCGAGCCCCGGCGGACATCCGAGGCCTTTCTGCGAGCAGCTATAAGCGATGTCGATTCCGTTCTCGTCGACGCTCACCGGCATGCCGCCCAGCGACGTTACGCAGTCGGCGATGGTCAGCGCGTCCACTTCGCGCGCCGCCTCGCAGATGGGCTTGGCGTGGTTGAACATTCCCGTGGAAGTCTCCGCCTGCACGAAGGCCACAATCTGCGGCCGCTCGCGTTTGATGAACTCGCGCGCCTCCTGCGGGTCGTACGGCTGGCCCCACTCCTTCGCCAGTTTCACCACTTCGCCGCCCTGCCGCCGCGCCATTTCACCGATGCGCTCGGCGAAGAATCCGTTGGATAACAGCGCGAACTTCGTGCCCGGCCCCGTGAAATTCGCCACCGCCGCTTCCATCCCCGAGCTGCCGGTTCCCGACAGCGCCAGGTTGAATTCGTTCGCGGTCGAGAATGCATGCCCGATCAACCGCCGAACTTCAGCGGCTGTCTGCAGGAAGAACGGGTCCAGGTGCCCCACCACATTCTGCTGCATCGCCTCATACACGCGCGGCGCCACCGGACTCGGTCCCGGACCGAATAACAATCTCTTCGGAGCCTGCACTCTCATTTTTTTCCCTTGGCCTGCTTATACGCTTCGCGGATATGCTGTAGCTGCCGGGCGTGCGATTCCGCGTGCCCCGCATACCCCTCCAGCATCTGACCCAATGTGATTACTCCCCGCTCGGTGTGATTGCCCGTACGCCCGTAAGCGTTCTCCGGCAGTTCCTTCAGCAACTCGTAATTCTCCGCGCGCAGGCGCCGAAACGTCTCCAGCGACTGCTTCACTTTACGCCGCGAATAGTCGAGGTTCGCCGCCCACTTATTCTGATCGAACGCCACGATGATGGGATTGTCTTCAGCGATCAGCTGGCGGAAGCGGTGCGCGCCTACCAGGTCGGCGTCGGCCAGGTGCGCCATCAACTGCCGTATGCTCCACTTGCCGGGCGCCGTGGCGAAGTCTTCCTCTTCGCCAAATACGCCCGTAAGAGCCACGGCCAGAACTTCGGCGCCGCGGCGGTATCGTTCGAGTAGTTCGGATATGTCGGACATTATGTTTAGTAGTAATCGGCGCAGCTCATATAGTAGCCGCAGCGCTCGCAGAACAGCTTACATTTGCGCTCGGCCAACCGCGTCGAGCAGACCGGACAATATAGCATCGGCTCGTCCTCGCTGGGTTGACGGACGAAAGCGTCTGTCCCACCTTGGCGCGCATTGGTTTGCTTCGTGGGGCAGGCGCTTTCGCCTGCCAACCGATTGTCTTGCAAGTTCGCAGAAGGCGCCGCGTAAGCCAGCGTTTTCCCGGCGCGTGATTTTTCGTCCCGATCTTCCACGGTTGACCAAATTATACTAAAGGGATAGTGATCAAGCTTCGAACAGCAGTTCTCTTGACGGCCCTATCCCTCAGCGCCTATTCTCAGCCGGGGCAGCGCCCTGTCCGTTTTCCTTCCCGCGGCACCCGCGGCGCCGTCGGCGGCGGCTCGGAATACGCCACCGAAGCCGGCATGCGTTTGCTTACCAGCGGCGGCAACGCGGTGGACGCCGGCATCGCCGCCATGCTGGCCGCGTCGGTCACGGAATTCTCCCACTTCGGCTTCGGCGGCGAATCGCCCATCCTCGTCCGCACCAAAGAGGGCAAGGTTTTCGCCATCGCCGGTGTGGGCACCATGCCGAAACTGGGCACCGCCGATTTCTTCCGCAAGCACAAACTCAAGGACGATGAAATTGTCGATCCGCCCACCGCCGGCGGCCTCAAGGACTGGGTCCCGGTAGCCGGCGTGCTCTCCGCGCTGGTCCCCGGCATGGTGGATGCCGCCCTTGTCACGCTGCAAAACTTCGGCACCAAATCCTTCGCCGAAACCGTTCAGCCTGCCATCGAGCTGGCCGACGGCTTCCCCATCGACGAGTATCGCTCCACCATGGGCTCCATGTCGATTCGCGGTGTTGCCAGGTATCTCGAAGGGTGGCCAACCTCCAAGCGCGTCTACCTCCCTAATGGCAATGTTCCCCGCGCTGGCGATATCTTCCGCCAACCCGATCTCGCGCGCACCCTCCGCGCCATGGCCGCTGTCGAAACCAAGGCCCGCGCCGCCGGCGCCACGCGCGAAAAGGCCATGGAGGCCGTGCGCGACTATTTCTACCGCGGCGAAATCGCTCACAAGATCGACGAATTCATGAAGGCCAACGGCGGCCTGCTGCGCTATGAAGACATGGCGGCATTTCATCTTGCGCCCGAAGAGGCCGTCTCCACCACGTTCCACGGTTATACCGTTTACAAGCCCGGTTTCTGGAGCCAGGGCCCGGCCATGATCGAGGCGATGAATATCCTCGAGCCTTACGATCTGACCGCCATGAAAATGAATTCGGCGGACTATATCCACACCATAGTGGAAGCGCTCAAGCTGGCCTACGCCGACCGCGACACCTACTACGGCGACCCCAAATTCACCAAAATCCCCGAAGCGCGTCTGCTCTCTAAAGAGTACGCGGCCGAGCGCCGCAAGCTGATTGGCCCCAACGCGTCGCTCGAATTCCGGCCCGGCGATGTGGAGGCTAACCCGCCCAAGCATCCCTTCTTCGCCAACCTGTCGCATCGCGATATCGACCCCGCCCTGCTCGCTAAGGACACCACCTGCGTGAATGCTATCGATAAGGATGGCGTCGCGATTTCCATCACGCCGTCCGGCGCCTGGATGCCTGCCGTGATCGCGGGCGATACCGGCATCCCGCTCACCGAGCGCGCGCAAAGTTTCCTGTTGATACCCGGCCACCCCAACGAGCTCGGCCCCGGCAAACGCCCGCGCGTTACGCTCAGCCCCACGCTGGTCACCAATCCCGACGGCACGGTGCTCGCGCTCAGCACGCCCGGCGGTGACGATCAGGATCAAGGGCTGCTGCAAGTGTTCCTCTACGCAACCTTGTGGGGCGCCAATGCCGAGAACGCCGTTGAGGCGCCGCGCTTTCAAACCGAGCACCTGGTATCGAGCTTCGATAACCACGCCATGAGCCCCGGCAGCCTGTTCCTCGACGAGCGCACTTCCGCCGCCGTGGTCGAGGAGTTGCAAAAACGCCTGCACAAGATTACCGTGACGTCGCGCTTTCAAAGCGGCACCGCGCCCGTATTCTTACGTCTCCGGCCAACCGGATTGGTCGAAGGCGGCGCCGACCCGTTCTACTACCGGGCCGTACAGGCGTGGTAGGTTCGCTCTTCGACGAACCGGGCGATTTCGACCGGACCGCGCTGGCGACCCGGCTGCGCGCCTTGGCTGATCAAAACATCTGCATCGGCGGCAGCTCCTGGAAGTACGAGGGATGGCTGGGCCAGATCTACTCGCGCGAGCGCTATCTTTCGCGCGGCCGCTTCTCGCGCAAGCTCTTCGAAGCCGATTGTCTGCGCGAGTACGCTGAAACATTTCCAGCCGTTTGCGGCGATTTCGCCTTCTACCAGTTTCCCGGCGACGAGTTCTGGCGCAAACTCTTCGCGCAAGTTCCGGGCGCGTTCCGCTTCGCCTTCAAAGTGCCGGAACAGATCACCTGCAAAGTGTTTCCGACGCACGCCCGCTATGGTCCGCAGGCCGGCCTGGAGAACGGAGAGTTCCTCAACTCGCGCCTGTTGTACGAAATGTTCCTGCGCCCGCTGCTGCCGTATCGCGCGCAGACCGCGGTGTTGATCTTCGAATTCGGCGCCTTCAACCGCCGTACTTTCGCCAATCTGCCGGATTTCCTCGACCGCCTCGACCCGTTCCTGGCCGCGCTGCCGCCCGAATTCCGCTACGCCGTGGAAATCCGCACGCCGGACTTCCTCGAACCGGATTACTTCGCCTGCCTGCGCAGCCACGGCGTGGCGCACGTTTATAATGCATGGTCGAAGATGCCCGAGCTGCGGCATCAGATCGCGATTCCCGATTCCGTTACCGCGGATTTTCTGGTATGCCGGGCGCTGCTGCGCCAGGGCCGCAATTACGAACAGGCCGTTGAGACATTTCAGCCCTACGACCAGATTCGCGACCCGAACCCGGAAGCGCGCGACTCCATGCGAATCCTGATCGGCCGCGCCCGCGAGAACAAGGAGTTTCTGTTCCTGTTTGTAAATAACCGCCTCGAGGGAAATTCGCCGCTCACCATCCTGAGCGTTATCGACGGGAATTGATTTGGCTGCCCGCTGATTCTCCGGCGCCCGTTCCGCATGGACGCCAGCGTGCTGCTGGTCAAAGCGCTGGGTGGCGGGTGGAGCGTCGCAAATCTACCGAAGCTCTCGCAACGTGCCTTGCCGGAGCATCGGGCAGTCCCATCTGAATAAACCTTTAGGCCCGAATTGGAACAGAATCTGGCACCATATGGGAAAGGACACTGTTCCGCGCGGCCTATTGACCAGACCCAACGGGCGCGAATTGTTGGCACATGACGGTTCTCTCCACAGCTTGGCGCTATGGGCTTGCGGTAATTTCGTGCGGTATTGCGCTGGCTCTAGCCATCCCCTTGGATTCGCCGTCCTCTTGCTTCTTCCTCGCCGTCATGGTGAGCAGCCTTTACGGCGGGAAGGGGCCGGGCGTCCTGTCGGTGCTGCTATCCTCCCTGGCTTTCGCTTATTTCTTCCTTCCGCCGAAATACGATCTCTGGATTCAGGCATCGTCGTACCCACGATTTGGCGCCTTCCTGGTACCGGTCCTGCTGAGCACAGTGGTAATCGAGGCGAAACGGCGGGTGGAAGATGCCCGCCGCGATATTGACGCCAAATACCGGCAGGTTTCGGCCGACGCTCTGGCTCAGGCTCAGAAGTCTGAAGCCCGGTTGCGGTTGATCATCGATTCGATTCCCGTGCCGGCGTGGGCCAGTCGAGGCGACGGCGCGGCCGATTTTATCAATCAGCGCTGGCTGGACTATACCGGCATCTCAGCGGAAGAGGCGCTGGGTTGGGGCTGGAAGGTTGTGTGTCATCCGGACGACCTGGATCGGACGATGGAGTACTGGCGATCGGTTCTGGCTTCTCACGAGGATCCTGAGTTGGAAGCGCGTCTGCGCCGTTTCGACGGTACATATCGCTGGTTCCTGTTCCGCGTCTCTCCTTTGCGGGACGAATCGGGAAAGGTCGTGCAGTGGTATGGCGTATGTATCGACATTGAAGACCGAAAAAAGGCGGCTGACGCGTTACGCGCCAGCGAGCTGAGTTTTCGTTTGATCGTCCATAGCATTCCCGGCCTGGTCGCCACCATGACGCCGAAAGGCGGCCTCGAACTGGTCAATCAGCCCGTCCTGGACTATACAGGGTTGGCGTTTGACGCGCTCAAGGACTGGTCGGCCACCGGACTTGTGCCGGAAGAGGAGTTGCCGCGCGTGGCCGCCCAATGGAAACAGTCGATCGAAACGGGATGCGAATACGATGTAGAGCACCATATGCGCAGCGCAGATGGCGCATTTCGCTGGTTCCACGTTCGCGGCCTGCCCCTGCGCGACAACCAGGGCATAGTGGTCCGCTGGTATTGCGTGCTCACCGACATCGAAGATCGCAAGCGCACAGAGGAAGCCCTCCGGTCCCGCGAACAGCAACTCCGCTTAATGGTCGACAGCATCCCGGCGCTGATCAGTATCCGAACAGTGACAGGCGAGATCGAAATGGTAAATCGACAGTGCGTCGATTACACCGGCATGACCCTGGATCAGTTAAAGAACTGGCCCGAAGCGGTGCATCCGGACGACCGCGCGGACACCATCGCCCAGTGGAAGTATGCCATTGAGAGCGGGAATCCATTGAATACCGAAGTTCGTCTAAGGCGCGCCGACGGAGTGTATCGCTGGTTTCACGCCCGCGCTCTTCCCCTGCGCGACACCGAGGGCAGGACTATCCGTTGGCACGCACTGTATGTGGACATCGAAGAACGCAAGCGCGCCGAAGAAGCTTTGAGGGCGAGCGAGCATCAACTACGGTTGATGGTCGATAGTATCCCAGCCCTTGTAACCACCATGACTCCGGAGGGCGACACCGAAACGGTAAATGAGCAACTCATAGCTTATACAGGACAAAGTCCTGAGAAGCTGAAAAATTGGGCGGAGAAGTTACATCCGGAAGATCGCGCGCGCGTAGCCAATCGCTGGCGCCGGTCGGTGGAGACCGGCAATCCATACGACGCTGACGAACGCGTCCGGCGAGCCGACGGCGTGTATCGGTGGTTCCATACACGTGGTCTGCCCATGCGCGACGCGGAAGGCCACATTGTCCGCTGGTGCCTCCTCCTGACCGATATCGAAGATCGAAGGCAAGCTGAGCAGGCTCTGCGGGCGAGCGAGCACCATCTCCGCCTGATGACCGAAACGATTCCCGCCCTGGTGTGGCGCACCACGCCGGACGGCGAGATCGACTACGTCAACCGGCGCGTTCTGGAATATACCGGCAAGCCGCTCGAAGACTTTGGAAACAACGGATGGCTGCGGCTTCTCCATCCGGACGATGTCGATTCCACCATACGCATATGGCGGCAGAACACGCAGACCGGAGAGCCTCACCAGGTCAGTTACCGGCTCCGCCGCGCGGATGGCGCATATCGCTGGTTCGACGTGCGGGGTGAGCCATTGCGTGACAGCGAGGGGCGAGTCGTGCAATGGTACGGAATTTGTATCGATGTGGAAGACCGCAGGCGGACGGAGGAAGCGCTGCGAAACACCCAGGAGCGCCTTTCTGTTGCGTCGCAGGTTGCTACGGTGGGCGAATTGGCGGCTTCCATCGCGCACGAAGTGAACCAGCCGCTCACCGCCGTGGTCTCGAACGGTAATGCGTGCCTGCGCTGGCTTTCCGCCCAGCCGCCGAACCTCGCCAAGGCCGTGGAAGCCGCCGAACGGATTGTCCGCGATGGGAAAGATGCGGGCGAAGTGGTGCGCCACATACGCGCGCTTTTCAAACGGGCTGCACATGAAGAAGTTCCGCTCGACTTGAACGAAGTGATCGGCGAAGTGCTGGGCGTCCTGCGGAGTGAGACCGCGAGGCGGCGCGTCCTCGTAGAGACCGACCTGGGACTGGATCTGGCGCCGGTGACCGGCGATCGCGTCCAACTGCAGCAATTGATACTGAACCTGCTGCTGAATGGGATCGAGGCGATGGATGGGGTGATCGATCACCCCAAGAGTCTGTTCATTCGTTCCAAACGGGAAAGTGACGATAACGTCCTGGTAGAGATACAGGATTCCGGAGTGGGATTGAAAAATCCGGACACAGTCTTCGACGCCTTCTTCACCACCAAACAGAACGGCATGGGCATGGGGCTGGCGATCTGCCGCTCGATTGTCCAGGCTCACAACGGACGCCTTTGGGCGGCCTCCGGAGAAGGTCGCGGCGCCACGTTCTACTTCACTCTTCCGCTGCAGTTGAGCCCCGTGTCATGACTTCCGACGACCCCATTGTCTTCGTTGTAGATGATGACTATCGCGTGCGCGAGGCATTATCCAGCCTGATCGCATCGGTCGGGCTGCGCGTGACCGCGTATGGCTCGGCGGCGGAGTTTCTGGAGGCCGAAAAGCCGGACGCGCCCGCCTGCCTGGTGCTGGACCTGCAACTCCCGGGGCCGAGCGGATTGGAATTGCAACGCGAACTGGCCGACGGCAGCGGGCCGCCGATCATCTTCATTACCGGTCACGGAGATATTCCCTCTTCGGTCCGCGCCATGAAGGCCGGGGCCGTCGAGTTCCTGCCCAAACCATTCGGCGACCAGGAACTGCTGGCGGCGATCGACGCGGCGCTTGCGCTCGATCGAAAAGGACGGCGGGAGCGAGCGGAACTGGCGGAGCTACAGAAGCACTACGCCTTGCTCACCCCGCGCGAAAGGGAGGTCCTGCCCTTCGTGGTGGCGGGGCTGGCGAATAAGCAGACCGCCGCGGAACTTGGCGCCAGTGAGATCACCATCGGCGTGCATCGCGGCCAGATCATGCGCAAGATGGGTGCGCGGTCGCTCGCCGAACTCGTCCGCATGGCTGACAAGCTTGTGCTTTCGCGCGGAGCAGGACACGCCTAAATAAACATATAATGGCGCCCGTTCCGCAACCGCGGTTAAGATCGAATCGTGGTTGGAGATTTTAGTTCGAATGCAGGTTCTGCAAGGCACATCGTCGCGGCGGTGGACGATGATTATAGAGTTCGCGAGTCGATAGAGAGCCTGGTGGCTTCGGCCGGCCATACAGTATTGGTCTTCGCTTCCGCCGAAGAGTTTCTGCAATCGGGAGCGCCCGAGTCGGCGATCTGCCTGATCACGGATGTGAAGATGCCGGGGATCGACGGGCTCGAGCTGCAGCGCCGCGTCAGGCTCCAATATCCCCGGTTACCGGTTATCTTAATTACCGCCCACTATGATGCCGACATTCGACAAAGGGCACTCAGTCAAGGCGCCGCCGGCTTCCTGCATAAGCCGTTCGACGCCGCGGATTTGTTAGGCGCAATCGAGCTCGCCTTGAAGGCGCCGAAAGAGGATTGAGCAAGTATTGAACAGCGGGTTTCCAGTTCAGCAAGGAGGAAGAGATGGCTATTACTAATTTGATTGGTTCCAGCCCCAAATTCCGGGCTTTACTTGAAGAAATCGAGATGGTGGCGCCGGTGGATAGCGCCGTCCTCGTTCGCGGGGAGACAGGCACCGGGAAGGAAGTGGTGGCACAGGCAATTCACGCCGCCAGCCCGCGCCGGCAGCAACCGTTCGTCGCGATCAACTGCGCCGCGATTCCCGCGGCTCTGCTGGAGAGTGAACTCTTCGGGTATGAGCGAGGCGCCTTTACGGGAGCCGTTACCCATCGCGAGGGACGCTTTCAGGCCGCGGACCGAGGCACGCTGTTTCTCGATGAAATCGGCGACCTTCCCCTGGAGCTCCAACCGAAACTCCTGCGCGTTCTGCAAGAGCGGCAGATCGAGCGCCTCGGCAGCAGCCGCACCATCCCGGTGAACGTGCGCGTGATCGCGGCGACCAATCAGGACCTGTGGGGCATGGTCCAGGAGAAGAAGTTTCGCGCCGATCTCTACTACCGGCTGAATGTCTTTCCCATCAACCTGCCACCCTTGCGGGAACGCGACGGCGATATTCCTCTTCTGGTAAGTCACTTCGTTCGAAAGTTCGCCGAACGGCAAGGCAAATCGATCGATTGCATACCCGAGGAGGTGATGGAAGCGCTCGAAAGCCATCACTGGCCGGGCAACATCCGGGAGCTGCAAAACTTCATTGAGCGTGCGGTAATCATGACGACTGGCGCGGTTCTGCGGCCGCGGCTGGCGGAGTTTCATATGCAACGGGCCTCGTCTGAGGTCCGCACCCTGGCGGATGCGGAGCGCGCACACATCGTGGCGACGCTTCGAGAATCCAATTGGGTTGTCGGCGGACCGAGTGGCGCGGCGGCCAGACTCGGGTTGCCCAGAACATCCCTGATCTCACGGATGCAAAGACTCGGTCTATCGAAGCACTCCGCCGCGCAGAACGCAAGACCTTGGACATCTGCCGACACAGATGGCCATCTGGCTAACGCCGCAGGCGCTGGTTACGGCGGTTCCGCCAGAGAACAGATTTACGCGCGCTAGCTTAGTGCTTCGCCTCCGCAACGAGAGCGAGGAATTCCGAACTAATTTCGGCCCCTGAACCTGGCGTGCCGGTAGTCTTGAACATGCACGGTTCGCACCGGCGAAAGCGCGTTCACACGATTGTGAACGCTGCACGCAAGGGTGCGTGCGCCACGGCTCGGGGGAGCTAGAGGTGAATGATGCCCCGCTGAATGGCCGCGGTAGCCGCTTGCGTCCGGTCCTGCACGCCTAACTTACTCAAGATGCTCTTCACGTGATTCTTGACCGTGTGCTCCGCAATGCCTAACTCGTAAGCGATCTGCTTATTCGCCAGGCCGTTCACAATCAGTCCCAGCACCTGGACCTCGCGCGCGCTCAGATCGGGACGGGGCATTTGCGCCGCCAGCGCAGCAGCCACCGCCGCCGGAAGATATGTCTGACCTACATGGACAGCGCGAATCGCCTTTAGTAACTCATCGTGCAGCACGTCTTTGGTGAGATATGCCTGCACTCCCGCGGCCAGCGCCCGGCGGATATCTTCGTCGCCGCCATAAGTGGTCAGCGCAATCATGTGCGAGCCCGGAAACTCGGCGCGGATCTTTTGCGCCGCCTCCACGCCGCCCATGCCGGGCATGCGCAGATCGAGCAGCGTCACGTCCGGCAAATGCTTGCGGTATAGCTCGATCGCCTGCTGCCCGTTAGAGGCTTCCGCCACCACAGTCATATCGGGCTGCATGTTCACAATGGTGGTAACGCCCACGCGCGCCACCAGATGGTCTTCCGCTACCAGAATCCGAATCGGGTTACTCATATCTCAGTCGCCGGGTTTATTCACGGCAGGGGCGCCATCACTTCCACTTGCGTTCCATCTCCGGGATGGCTCACCAGCGTCAGTTCGCCGCCCAGCCGTTCGGCCCGCTCGCGCATTCCGATCAAGCCGAAATGGCCGTCCTGCGAGGAAAACGCCCCGCCCTGTTCGAAGCCGCGGCCGTTATCGGCTACCCGCAGGTATAGCCGCTTGGCCTCGGTGTGCAGCTTGATCCAAACGCTGGTGGCGCCGGCGTGCTTGACGATATTGGTCACCGCCTCCTGGGCGATGCGCAACAGGTTCTGCTCCATCTCCTCCGGCAGCGGCGGCTGCGGGCCGCTCACCTCCACCTTGACGTCGATGCCCGACCCGGCCGTCCAAATGCGCATGCCCGATTCCAGGGCCGCCGCCAGATCCTGCCCTTCCAGCACCGACGCGCGCAGATCCATCACCGACCGCCGCGCCTCCGTCAAGCTATGCCGCGCCATGCGCCGCGCCATATCGAGATATCTGCGCGCCGGCCGCGATTCGTCGGGCATGCACATTGCCACTGCGTCGAGCTGCGAAGAGATGCCCACGAATCCCTGCGCCAGCGTGTCGTGAATTTCGCGCGCCAGCCGCGTCCGCTCTTCCAGCACTGCCGCGAACCGCGAACGGATTTGTCCCAACCGCATTTGATAAGCCGCCCAAACCGAGGCCAGCATCATCGCGCCGCACGCCGCCAGGAACCACGCGGTTTCATAGAAGTGCGGCAGCACGGTGAATGCATACGATTCCTCGCTTCCCGGACCGCCCGGCAGATCGGCGCGCACGTGGAAGCGGTAACTCCCGTGACGCAGGCTGTTATAATCCTTGACGCGGCGTCCGCCGGCCTTCACCCAATCCTGGTCCAGCCCATCGAGCTTGTAGGAATACCGCACCAGCTCGGGCGCGCTCAGATGGATCGCCGTGTAGTGAAATTCGATGCGCAGGCTGCCCGGCTGCAATTTCGCGGGGCTCGCGAGATCCACCTGCCGCCCGTCCGCGGTCATCTCCGCCAGATGCGCGGCGGGCGTGTAGCGTATGCGTATTCGCGCCTTGGGGTCGAATACCGCGAGGCCCCGGCTGGTGGTGAACCACAAGCGTCCGTCCGCCATGCGATTGCCGCCGCCGCCCACCGGAAAGGCCGGCGAACACTGCGCGCTCCGTAAGCCGTCTTCCACGCCGTAAGTGAGCGGATCGAGCGTCTTGCGGCGCCCCTGCGCAAAATCCTTGAGCTGCTGCTTGAGAATCTTGCAGATTCCGCGCGTGGTGGACAGCCATAACGATTCGCCATCGTCCTCGATCTTGGCGATGTTGTCGCTCAGCATGCCATCCTTTTCGGTGAATCGCGAAAAGCGCCCGTCGCGGAATGCGTCCAGGCCGCCGCCGGAAGTGGCGATCCACAGCGTCCCATCGGCGTCCTGGTAGAGCGAGCGGATCTGGTCGCTCGATAGACCGTCGGCCGTGGTGTAGAGCTTGAGCGAATCGCCGTCGATGCGCCACAGACCCTTGCCAAACGTGCCCGCCCACAAAACGCCGCCGCTGCCCTCGCACAACGTCACCACCGATTCCTTGAGCAGCGGCGCCGCGGAAATCACGTTGCGCAACTGCTGCCCGCGCAATTGGCCCAGACCGAAGCCCCCCGCGAGCCACACTCTGCCGGCGGAATCTTCGAGAGCATCGAATATGAGGATGCGCGACAGCGGGTCATTCGGCACGAAGGTGCTGAAGCGCCCATCGTGCAGCCGCAGCAGGCCGCCGCGCGTACCGATGAGCAGATCGCCTTCGGGGGTTTCGCGGATGGAAAACACTTCGTTGTTCGGCAGGCCGTCGAGCGTCGTGAAGAGTTTCCTGGCCTCGTTCGATATCATCAGCAGGCCGGCTTCGTGAAAGCCCACCCAGATGCGTCCGGCGCGGTCCTGATATGCCACATTGGGTTCATCGCTCGGAAAACCCTCGCTCTTTCCGTAGACCGTAAATACGTCGTCGCGGAGTTGCGTCAAGCCGTTGTTGGAGCCCACCCACAGGTCGCCTTCGCGATCTTCGTAGAGGCATCGCACCTGGTCCTCACCCCGGCCGGCGCCTATTGGAGCCGTCACAAAGCGCTCACCCTCGAGCCGCGCGAAGCCGCCGTTGGTGCCGGCCCACACGCTGCCGTCGCGATCCACCCAGATCGCGCGCAAAAAAGGGTCCGGCAGTCCATTGCCCGCGGCGAACTTCTTTAGCTGGCCGGAAGGCGACCGCATCATGGCGCCCTTGCTTCCGCCAATCCACAGATTGTCCTGCGGGTCTACAGCGAGGCCGGTAATGACGTCGTTGTCCAGCGCAGCCGCGCCCAATACGGTCTGGAATTTGCCATCTGCCAGCGTGCCCACGGCGCTGAATCCCGCCACCCATAGATGGTGGCCGCGGTCTTCGGTAACCGCGCGAAACGATGCTACGGGCATCGCGGGCCCGGGCGCGTAATTAGTGAACTTGCCGTGCTCGAAGCGGCTCAAACCGATGCCAGCCACAATCCACAGGGCGCCGGTGTGATCGACGAACAACGAGCCCACGGCATCGTCCGGCAAGCCCTGCTGCCGGGTATAGGTGCGAAATTGGCCGCCGCTAAACTCCGTCAGGCCGTCGGTGGTGCCGATCCATAGCGCGCCGCCGGGCGCCGCCGCCAGCGCGGTGATGGAATTGGATGGCAGGTCGCCATTGGCCTTGTTGAAGATTGTAAAATCGTAGCCGTCGAAGCGCGCCAGACCTTCATCGGTACCCAGCCAGAGATATCCGTCGGCGGTTTGCGCGATGGCGCGGATGGTGTCCTGCGGCAATCCGTGCTGCTGCGTCCAGACCTTGCGCGAATATTGGGTGAGACTTTTATGTGGATCGAGAGCGAATGCGCCAGGCGCGCACGCGAAGACAAGCAGGGCCGCAGTGCAGGGTCTCAAATTCACCGAGTTGCCTTCAGTATAGCGCTCGGAAAACGAGTATAGCGCTCGGAAAACCAAGCCCAGCGGCGCGCGCGCATGAATCTATGCTACTCGCGATTGCGTATTTCAAGGATGCCGCGAAAGGGCTATTCCAATTTTGGCGCTCGGGTATTAAAGAATATCCGGCAATATTTTGCAGAATTTCGATCCGGTCGGAGATCCAGCCTGCAAACTAACGATGATCTGGTTCCCCTGATCGTCCAAGGTCACTTCGTACAGCGGCAAGTCTTTGGGCTTGACGATGTATTGACCCGTCTGCAGCGCGAACGAATCGGCATAGGTGCTCGCCACGTACGGGTTCGGCGACACGGCGCGCACGCGGAATTGCCAGGTGGAAGGCTCGTAATTCGCATAGCTATAGCAGCGGCCGATGCAGACCCGGTCGATCATGTGGGCCATGGCGTTCACGCGCAGCGTTGGGTCGTTCGCGCCGCTCACTATCCGCTGGCCCGCCGGCAGACGCATCACCATCTGCTGCATCCGGGCCTCGAAAGCGTTCAGTGCGCTCTCATCATGAAACAGGAATCCAAAGAATACCAGCGCCACCGCGGCCATGGACCATTGGAGCCACGCGCGCGCTTTAGCGGACGCCAGCAGCGCGCAGATGCAGACGGCCACACCCAGCGACATACGGTCGGCGATATACACCAGATTGTGCCGGTAGCCCGGAATGGTAATTACGCCGGGCAACAGGAGGACGCCGGCCGCGCTCAGCACGGAGAATTGCAACGGCAAGCCGAAGAGGATTTGCCGCCAGCCCCGCTGCCGGATCAACTCTACGAACATCAATACCCAAACTACCAGCAGCGCGAGGAACAGCGCGTCGTATTTGTCGTCGAAAACGCGCACCTGGTCCGCGCCGGTTATCAGCTTGAACTGATCGGACGACCAGCGTGTGCGCCACGCACTGTCCACCGCGATCACAGCCACTATCAGCGCTCCCAAGGCAACGCCCGTCACTTGCAAAAGCCGGGCCTCGCCCATTCGTCGCGCGGCCCACAGGAACGCGATAAAAGCCAGGCCCCAGGCGCATGCCAGCGCGTGCGCAAGGAATGCCAGCAGGAATACCGCGAGCGCCGCCGCCACGCGTTTAGGCTGCATTTCCCACGCCAGCGCCAATCCCCAAAAGCTCAGTCCCAGGCCCAGATAGAAATCGAAAAAGCCCATGTGGAACACCCAGCCGTACGCCACCATCGCGATGCACGGCAGCAGGCTCCACGCCCGCCGGCCGGAAGCCGCCGAAACAAACGCGAACGCACCCCACACGAAAACGAGCACCGCCATCGACACGGCAATGCGCTGCGCCAGATCCGGCCCCAGCGTTCGGAAGAGGCCGCTCAAAATCTGGTTAAAGAGAATGTTCGTGGCCTGTGGCGCCACTACCAGCCCGGGTAGCTTGCCCGCGTCGATCAACTGCGCCAGCCATGAATTATAGACGTGGCTCGAAAGGTCGCCTGCCTGTATGCGCGCCTGCCAATAGCAGGGCAGCAGCACAAGAATCGACGCCAGGATGTAGCCCAGCGGGCTTCGCCCCAGCGCGGCGAGTTTCGCAACCCATGCGGGCGGCGGCGCCGATGCAGGGGCATGCGTGGGAATGGAGGCGGGGGTGGGGGCAACAGCGGGAGCGCTGGAAGTCTTCGATACGCGACGGACGCGTCTAGCGGACATTCAACTATTGTCTATCCGACAGGTCCGTCTAGCCCATGGGTCCGTCTATCCGATAGTTCCGGAAAAAGGGGATCAATGCGAATGGCGTGGCCACGCTGGCGATGCGCTCGCCGGTCTGCCTGATTCCCGCTTCGGCGATCTGCGCGCCGCCTTCCGCGGCGAGCCGCAAATATCCCACCTTGGCTGGATCGATGCGCATGATGCGGCAGCACGTAGCGTCCACAGCCGCCGGGTCGCTGCCCGCTACCAGCACGCCCGCAGTTTTCGGCGTGCCCTGGATCGGCCCATTGCCTTCCATGCCGACGATGCCGTCGACCAAAGCGAATTGCCGGGGGAAGACCGAATGTAAATCGACGATGGATTCGTCGATGCCCGCCCAGTGCAGCACATTCTTGGGCCATCCGTAGAGGCCGCCGGGTACCACGCCGAACAGATTCTTCATGGAAAGCGTGGCGCCCACCCAATGGTGCGTTTTCATCTTGGGCATCGAGACCAGCAAATCCGCGCCCAGCACCGTGTTTGGCAGGTAGAGTTTGCCGAGACGCGAAAGCTGGCGCGCCAGATGCACTTGCGAAACGTCGTCGACATTCAGATCGGTGAATACGTTTTCAAACTCCGGAATGGTATGGAAGTAGCCCGCGGCGTCGGCCAGATCGAGCGTGTTGCGGCGATGTCCCGGGCCTTCGGCGATGCGGACGCTCGCGGCGCCCATGGCGCGGAACGCTTCGTAGGCGGCGTGCACCAGCATGGGATGCGTGTTGATGCTGCTGCCCGGTTCGAATTCCACCAGGTTGGGCTTGAGCACCACGCTGCGTCCGCGCACGTCGAGCCGGTGGTCCGCAAGCATGCGCCGCACGGTATCGTAAATGCGCTGGTCGTACGCCGGCGCGCGAACGATGGAAACCATCTGGGGCCGCGGCGCCGTCGCTTTCCTGCTGGTGCAACCCGCCAGCGCAACTGCGCCTGCGCCGAGGATCAATTCGCGCCGCGTCATGCCAACCCTCCCAATGCCGAAATGTGGCTCAGCGCCACTTCAGGCACAGTGCGGTATACGATTCCTTGGGGCGCAGCGTATCCTTGCGGCAACTCGCCTTGGACCGCGAGGCCGAGCCGGAGCCAATTCTGCGCGTCGGCCGAACGCGTTTCCGTCAGGAACTTGCGGCCCATGGAAAGCGCGCTCTCCATCTTCGGCGAACGTACGCGGTTCATTGCCAGCAGAGCCATACCGGTGGTTTCCGGATACGGCGGCGCATCGTAACCCCAAGCGTCGGTGGACCCGTGATTCCATCCGCCTTCGCGGCACGTGTGCGCCATAAGAAAATTGCGGCCGGCCTGAGCCCGCTCCAACACGCGCGCCGATGGACGCCGCCTGTGTTCACCCTCCAGCGCCACCACGGCCATCGACGTGGGCCCCACCCACGCCGCCGCTCCTCGAGTCCACGGCCAACCGGAAATGTTTCGATCGATCGAACTGGAACTTCCCAACAACCACTGCCGCAAACGGTATACAGCGGTGGTATCTTCGCCCTGTACCGGCAGCAGCCACCCGATAGCGCCGGCGTGCGCCGCCTGGCCCAGGCACTCTTCGGGAATCAGCGCGGCGAGAGCCGTCACCCACGAACTCTCGCCCACGCCGGGACGCGACGCCCAACCGCCGTCGCTGCGCCGGGTTCGCAGAATCCATGCAATTCCGCGCTTCGACTGCGCCGTCTCGCCCGCTGCCAACAGAGCCAGCGCGGCGTAAACAGTGGGTTCCGTCCAGGAACCGCCGTGAAGATACGGCCAACCTCCGTCCGGATTTTGTTTATTCAACAGGAATTCGATCGCCATAAGAAAACTAAGCGCAGGCCGGTAAGCCTGCGACCCCATTGAACGGCTGGGCTGGCGCTTCACTGGCTGCCTTTGCAACCAACGCCAGCCCCGGTATCCCGAACATTAGCGAGCCACGCGACGCCGGCGCCGACGCTGCAGAAGAATCACCAGCATTATTCCTGCGCCCAGCCAAACTGCGGTTTGTATTGTAAACATTATTGTCTGTTCTCCTTATTGCGTTCGAACTTACCGGGCGCCAGCCCAACTGACTACTTGACTGACTACCCGACTAACTACCGGGTCTGTTGCTGCGTACGGCGAGTGCGGCGGCGGCGCAGGAAAAGATACATCGCTCCGCCAGCTACCAGCCACATCACGGCCTGAACGTATTGGCTATCCATGGTTTTTCTCCTTTCCTCAAAAAATCCCTATTTCCCAAAGCTTTGCATCATGGGGAACAGGTCCTTGAAAACATGCAGAAGACCGGGGCCCGCGGTTACAATCACCATCGACGGCATGATGAAGAAAAAGATTGGGAATACCAGCTTCACTCCAACCTTCGCGGCGCGTTCTTCCGCCTCCTGCCTGCGGCGCGTGCGCAGGTAATCCGAATGCGATCGCAACGATTCGCCCATACTGGTGCCGAAGCGGTCGTTTTGAACCAAGATCGCGATCAGTTTCCTGATCTCGTCTTCGCCGGTGCGTTCGGCGAAGTGCCGCAGGGCGTCGGAGCGGCGCTTGCCGGCGCGCATTTCCAGCGTCACCAGCGTCAACTCTTCGCTCAATTGCGGATGGCTCGCGATGAGCTCGCGGGCCACGTGTTGAATCGCCTGATCCAACCCCAGTCCCGCCTCCACTGAAACCACCAGCATGTCCAGCGCATCGGGCAACGAAAGCCGGAGAATCTCGCGCCGCTTCTTGACCTTCTTTTCCAAAAAGAACTTTGGCAGAACCCAACCGGCCATGGCGCTGGTGAGAACGAGCGCAATCCGCAGCATCTGGTTGTTCGGCAAGCGCGATTGGAGCATAGTGCCGGCGATCAGCATGCCCA